>Ga0190308_1000127_pt1 | contig 25414 bp, 28 predicted proteins | sample 48700756_MG_FD_165050 | JGI IMG/M metagenome (GOLD analysis project Ga0190308, IMG submission 165050) | Hydrothermal vent sediment bacterial communities from Southern Trench, Guaymas Basin, Mexico - 4870-07-5-6_MG | ecosystem: Environmental > Aquatic > Marine > Hydrothermal vents > Sediment ...
ACCTTACCTTTCCTAGCAAGAATATATGCTAACCATCTAGGTAGTTCTGCTTCAACATCCTTTCTAAGCTCATATTGTCCTCGATAATCAACCACCATATCTTCTAGAGATTTTACTTTAATAGGGAGTACAAGCAGCTCTCCTCTTGAAGAATCTATAAGTGTCCTTAATGTTTCCTCAAACAATACTAAGCACCAATTAAAGTATTTTACCTATGCTAACTATTATGCCCATAGAAATATATGTGTATTTAAAAGTGTAACTACTTAAATGTAGAATTTGTGGGATAAATATTAGAGGGAGGTAGAGCATGGCTAGTGTTGAAGCAGAATTATTATGGGCTGAAAAATATAGGCCAAAAACATTAAGTGAAATAGTTAACCAGGAAGAAATAGTTAAGAGGCTAAAACAGTTTGTGAAGAACAGAAACATGCCGCACTGCTTATTCGCAGGACCTCCAGGAACAGGTAAGTGTGTACCATATGATACTCCAATACTAACTACTAATGGGCCAAAATTCATAGGGGAGATTGTTGAAAATATTATTAAGGAAAAACGCTTTGATAAGTTAAGCGAACATGGTTTCAAAAAAGAGTTATTTGTGAAATCCAGCATCGAAGTTTACTCGCTTCAAATAGATGGTTCTATAAAACCCTCAAAAACAAGTTATGTATACAGAGGATATACTGATAGGATTGTTGAGCTTATTCTGAAAAGCGGGAGAACCGCTAAAGTAACTTTGAAACATCCATTATTAGTGCTGAAATCCACGGGGGTAGCGTCATGGACTTATGCAAGCGAAATAAAGGTAGGTGATAAAATAGCAGTACCCAGAAAGATAGCATTTAAGAAATCTAAAACCACAGCTAAAGAAGTATTAACTGCCGAACTTCTAGGGTACATATTAGCAGATGGCAACATATACTGTAATAGATCAAAGTACTATGTAGCATTCCATAGTAAAAATGGAAAGCTAAGGAGAAGGGTTAAGGAACTTTTTAATAAGCTATATGGCATTAAAGCTAAGGAAGAGTTTCCTAAAAACAGAACACCCAAAATAAGGGTTTCAAGAAAAACCGTAGTATTAGATATTGTAAGTAAAGCTGAAGTTTGCGGCAAAAAAGCAGACAAGGTGAGAATACCAAGTTTCGTATGGAAATCTGAGAATACATTGAAAGCATTCTTAAGAGCATACATGGACTCTGATGGTAGTGTTGAAAAAGACTCTGTTAAAATAGTAACGGCAAGTAAGTTGATGGCTGTGGACCTGCTATATGCTCTAGGAGCATTCGGCATTGTTGCTAGATTAAAGACAAGACGTACAAAAAAGAAGACGTACTACGTCGTTGTAATTTCTGGGTCAAAAGACTTACATACTTTGCTGAAAGAAATAGGTTTTAACGATGCCGAGAAGCAAAAGAGACTACTTAAAATAGTTAATAAGAAATACAATACTAACGTTGATACAGTAATTATATGCGATAGTCTAAGATGGTTTGTAAAATCATTTACTAAGGTAATTAATCTATCTAAAACCGAGAAAAGACTTATTCTTGAAAAGAAAAAGCTAAGCATGGATAAATATACGAAGCTAGTTAATAAACTTCTACCGATAATAGACAGTGTAGCTTGTGATTTAGAAAACATAATACAAATACTAAACAAGCCAATAAACATAAACGTAAATGCTATTTTAAATACGATAAGTAATGAGTATACGCAAAGAGCTGTAGAACCTTATAGGTTCAGAGAATATGTACAGGGATCACGTATTCCACGTATACGAACACTAATGAAAATAGCAAGATATAGTTGCAGCAAGAATGCAGGTTCCATTAAAAACCTCGATAAAGTAAGAAAAGTGCTTATTAAAGCCACAAGAATGTATTTAAGTTACTCGCTAATTAGTAGGAAGCTAGGAGTTAAAACTTCCAGCATTAAAAACCTCTTACTTGGAAACATAAGAGCAAACAGGCTAAGTTCAATTGAAGTAGTTAGAAAGGCTGTTTTGGAGGAGCTTATTAAAATCTACGAAAACGTTATCAGGACAAGACATAACATAATAATCACGGCTAATCCTAATATTTTCTGGGATGAAGTTGTTAAAGTTAAGGTGGTTAAGAAAAAGACTACAGTTTATGACGTTACAGTACCATGTTTTGGAAACTTTATTGGAGGATATGGTCCTATAATCTTACATAATACTACTGCAGCTCTAGCCCTAGCACATGATCTTTATGGACCCGGCTATGCCCGCTACGTACTTGAATTAAACGCTAGCGATGCTAGAGGTATTGACGTTATTAGAACTACTGTTAAAGAGTTTGCTAGAAGCGTTGTACCGGGACCAATACCGTTCAAGATAATTATATTGGATGAAGCAGACAACATGACCGCTGATGCTCAGCAAGCTCTTAGAAGAACTATGGAGCTTTTCACATCAACATGTAGATTCATACTCATAGCTAATTATCCTAGTAAGATAATTGAGCCTATACAGTCTAGAACAGCATTCTTCAGATTTACACCGCTTAAGAAAGACGATGTTATAGCTAGGCTTAAGTGGATTGCTGACCAGGAAAATGTAAAATACGATATGGAAGCATTAGAAACCATATTCGAGCTTTCAGAAGGCGATATGAGGAGAGCAATAAATATACTGCAAGCAGCATCAGCTTTAGGTAGAGTAAGTGTTGAAGCAGTTTACAAAGTTATAGGTGCTGCTCATCCTGCAGAAGTTAGAGAGATGATTAAAGCAGCCTTGGCTGGTAGATTTACTGAAGCACGTGAAAAACTAAGAACACTAATGATAAACTATGGTCTTTCAGGACTGGACGTTGTAAAAGCTCTTCACAGAGAAATATTTAGTGCTGAGCTTAAAATCCCTGAAGAACTGAGGGTAATTATCGCAGACTACCTAGGTGAAGTACAATATAGGCTTGCTGAAGGAGCCGACGATGAAATACAGTTAAGCGCACTAATAGCTAGACTTGCTATGCTAGGTAAGAAACTAAGGGTCTAGAAAATGCCTGCACAGCTACCGTGGATAATAAAGTATAGGCCGAAGAAAATAGCTGAAGTAGTTGACCAAGACAACGCTAAGAGGCAGTTTATTCCATGGATTAAAGCTTGGATTGAAGGTAAAAAACCTGAAAAGAAAGCAGCACTCCTCTACGGACCCGCTGGCTGCGGCAAAACATCACTTGTAGAAGCTACAGCGAAAGAGCTTGGATTAGAGCTTATAGAGATGAACGCAAGCGACTTCAGAACAAGAGAAGCTATCGAGAGGGTAGCTAAGGTTGCTGCAACGAAATATTCATTATTTGGGTTCCGAGGAAAAATAATTCTCCTAGATGAAATAGATGGAATCAGCGCTATAGCTGATAGAGGAGCATTAAATGCCGTTCTAGACCTTATAGAAGCATCAAATCACCCCATAGTTCTTACAGCTAATGATCCATGGGATCCTAAATTAAGAACTCTTAGAGAACAATGTCTCCTAATAGCGTTTAAGAGGCTACCTAAGAGAGCAATAATTCTAATGCTTAAGAGGATATGTGAGAAGGAGAGGCTCATATGCGAATATAAAGCATTATCTCTTATAGCGGATTACGCTGAAGGAGATATGAGATCTGCAATAAATGATCTGCAGAACGTTGCAGCTATAAGTAGAAACATAACTGTTGACGTAGTTAAGCCAATTTTAGCTAGAAGAGATAGGCAATATACGCCGTTTGAAGCGCTAAGAAACCTTTTCTTTTCTAAATATGCTTGGCAAGCTAAAAAAGCAATAACATCAACGGACATAGACTACGAAACCATGATGCTATGGATAGCTGAAAACCTCCCATATCAGTACAGTGACCCCGAAGACCTATGGAGAGCATATGAGGCCCTTGCTAGAGCAGATGTTTACCTCGGTAGGATTAAGAGAAGTCAGAGCTGGGATTTACTATCATACGTTTTCGACTTAATGGGTCCTGGAGTGGTTTTGGCACGTAAAACGAGTAAGCTTAAATGGGTTAAATACTCTTTCCCGCGGAAAATAATACTCATGGCTAAAACTAAGGGGCAAAGAGAAATTAGAGATGCAATAGCGAAAGTCCTAGCCGGAGCTCTTCACATATCATCGATTGTTGCTAAAAGAGATGTTCTACCGTATCTCAGAATAATATTCAATGAAAATCCAGCATACGCTGCAAGAATAGCATTAGGGTTAAACTTAACGGAGTCTATGATAAAGTTCCTAACACCGAAAAGATACAGGGAAGTTTTAAAGGAGTTAGCTAAACTTAAGAAGCAAGCTTAATAAAGGGTTTACCGTACCTAAAATCAACGAAGTCATGTAGAAATCTGAAAACAACGTGAGTACTATAATTTCTCAACCAATATTTCCTCAAACGTTTCATATTTTCCGGAATTACTTTAAACGAGATAAAATAGTCAACATCAAATAGAATTAAGTTTTCAGGCCTAGCTAATTTAACATCAGCTACATCACATATGCCTTTAAATGCTAAATCCAAATCTTCTCTTGAACGCTTACCCCTAACATAAAGTTCTATAAATGGAATAATCCGTCTAACCATTTGACGTAGAAAACTATTAGCAGAAATATCGTAAACCACCATGTTTCCTGTTTTAAGCACGTTAAACGCTATAACCGTTCTTTCAGCTTCTATAAATTCCGGAACATTAGTGTAGAGGAAAGAACTAAAACATTTAAAATTATGTCTACCAATAAATTTTCTCGCTATTTCCCTAGCTTTTTCAACGTTAAATCCCCTAACATGTTTTACATATAAGTACCTTCGATAATTAGCGTTAAATCTAGGGTTAAATTCGAAACTAACTACTCTATAAGCCCATAAAACTATGTCTTCAGGAAGTTCTGTAGATAGTTTATAGACAACATCTTCAGCTATGTCCTCGCTATTTCCGCGTAGCTCAATCATGAAAACTTGAGATAATGCATGAGCACCTTTATCTGTTCTACCTGAAGCAACAAGTTTTCCGTAGTTAATGTTTAACCTATTAAGAATTCTAATTATCTCCCCCTCAACTGTTCTTAAGCCGGGCTGTCTCTGGGAACCATGAAATAGTGTACCATCATAGAATACTTTAATTAATAAGTTTACCATTTAGCTCACTTTTTACCGAGCTTAATGTAAATACTTATTTCTTTAATTTCCTCAGGAACTCCCTTTAAAGATTCCAAATATCCTTTTAAAATACCTATTAATACTTGCCTAGGGTAAGGGCTTAAATGTATTTTCCTATTATTTACTTTAAGTTCGACCTCCGATTTTATAGGGCAATCTTCAATACTCTTCGCTCCTCTCAATATGGCGTATGCGAAGTCTTTACATGTAAAGTATCCGCAGAAACCACAGTCTATTCCGGGTAAATCACTGGTTATTTTACGTATCGAGTAGTCCACTATAATATCAACTACTTTTCCCACTTCATTAAATGAGAACTTTTTACATTCAGTTTCTTCTGGCAATTTCGATGGCTCCTTACATACTATGGCAAGACAGTTTCCAACATATTTTCTCAGTTCTTCAAATTCACTAGGTTCTTTTAGGACAATTATTTTCGGTAAATCTCTTATTTTCTTAAAGCCTTCTACAAGAACTATGTTTTCGCTTACGGGTAGTTTCTGAACTATGTTTTCTAGTTTCTGCCCCCAATCTCCATAGCTTAGGAAGCCTAGTTCTCCCTCAGAAACTAATACTATATTCTCTGCACCTGCTCTTCTATACCTGTCAGAGTCTTTTCCTTGAACATCTATCCTATGAGATACATGCTTGACTACCGCTACCTTAAACCCCCTAGTTTTTAGCTCTTTAACTATCTTAGTCCCTACCGCCGTTTTTCCTGCTGATTTTCTTGCTGAAATAATTTGGATAATAGACTTGCCTGGAATCATTGATTAGCTTCCTCGTAAAATAAGTAAGAGGAAATGGTTTTAAATTTCACCTAGTTCTTCGAGAAACCTTTTAATAGCTAATGTGAAAGGGTTTCCATAGTTTACTTCATATATTAGTGCTTTACCATACCTTTTCTTCTTTACTATACCATATTTTTCCAGGACTTCTAAATGCTCTTTTGCGTTTTGATGATGTATGTCTAGTTTTTTAGCTATAGCTGTTATATTAGCTGAACCATGTTTTATCATGAACTTTAATATTCTAACCCTATTCTTTGAAGACAGTATTTTCTCGATTATGCTTCATCAACCTCTCATTGCCGCTTATGAGTGTATTGCTCAATAAGCCTCAATACCTCTTTTTCAAGCTGATCTAAGGGTACGTTGAATATGCCTATAAGCGTGCTTCTACCTCTATATCCTTTACCTGATGTTTTAGTATCTATGAGCCCCCGTTGCTTTAAATCCCTTATATACTCATATACTTGGGTATGTCCTCTAGGTCTTTCCCCGAAAACCTCACATAACATTTCATATTCGTTTTCTACATCCCCTATTCTAACATACCGTCTTCCTGAACGTTTCAAAGCCTTTATTGCCGCAGCATATATTAGTAGTTCATGTAGTGGTAAATGTATTATCATGTCCTTAGCAATTATCATATAGCTTGATCCTTCAATTCCTGCAAGGCTTGCGTAAGCTTTCCTTAAATGCTCTAAAGTTACTCTTGGACTACCTTCGTAGTCAGCTGCTTCTCCAGCTCTTAAAAGAAGCTCAATAGCAGCTCTCGCGTTTCCATCTCCACCCTTATCAACACCTACAATATCTGCAATAGCGTTTATCACGTCGTCCTCGACTGTTCCCTCCCAGAAAGCAAGTTCCATTCTTTGCTTTAATATTGCCTTAAGTTCTTTTGAGGTGTATGGTTTAAAAGCAATCATATGTCTTAATAAGTAGCTTGATGTTGCGGAGTCTAAGCTGTTAAGTTCAGCTAAACTCCTACCTATCAGTATGAAGCTTATTCTTTTAGTATATTCTGGGTATTCATCATAAGTTCTTATGAAGAAATATAATGCATCGCTTCCAGAAACCCTGACAAAATAGTCGAATTCGTCAAGTGCAAGTATTACGTAAACATCATTATCTTCAAGGCATTCAAGAATAGCAGCATAAAGCTCAAAAGCAGATAATCCTCTCTGAGGTAATGGTACTCTTAAGTACTTAGCCATCTCCATTACAATATTGTACACTGTTCTATCTCTATGGCAGTTAACATGAATATACTGTAAATTTATACCTCTCCTTTTAGCCTTAGTTGTAAAAACGCTTCCAAAAGTTCTTGCAGTAACCGTTTTACCAACACCTACGGGTCCATGTAGGAAAACCCTTTGACTAATACTTCCAGGACTATAAAGTAAAGGCTTAAAATATTGCGCTAGAAGCCGGATTTGCTCTTCCCTATACGGCAGACTTGGAGGAATGTATTCCGGATAGAGTTTCTCCTTAGCCTTAAACACTGAAGGCTTACTTAAAACTCTCTCAATAATTTTCTCTGTTTCAGCAAATTTATCCATACTAGTACACCATACCTATACTTTCGGTTAACTCATCATAAACTATTTAACACTTTCTACTACTCCCATTTTTAACAATGTAGTTTAAAAAGAGTACAGTACTTATAAGCACATGGTTTCTCGCGTCTCACTATGTTGATTCAGCTATTAAGCAAACATATTCTATAATGAAGTCTTGAAGAAAGAGATGGATTAAGGGAAGAGCTGAAAAGAGGATGCTAGTTATTAAGAGAAGATTTGTTAGGATAAAAAAGCACATTGTTCACATATTGTGATGGAGTCCAAGTTCTCGTCAGTAAGTTCTCCAAGGAGCAATTCCTGAAGCATTTAGAAGTTTTTCTCATATAGTTTTTACAATTTGGGAAAATTTTTATCCGAGTTCTCCACTGTTAACGTGAAGTTAGTCTGTAGTAATGTAAGAGGATCTAGTAAAAATGTATTCATTTAATAATACTCCCATTATATATGTTAGCACTTTACTTGCAGTATTATTATTAACGACTATAACCATAGTCACGAGCAATATACCAGCTGTTTATTGTTCTGGTCCATGTGATACTGAGGAATTTAAACCTACAGATTATTGGTATTATCGCTGTTATCCTACAGAAGAAAATACAGACTGCTGATACCTTATGGAGACGTGGGATCCTGTTCCACCAGTATTTGATGAAAATCACTGGTATGTAGTAGATTTTCCCAGAACAATAAGTTGTAGTAATGGAGATGATAAAAACGTGTACGATTACAGCGACTATGGTAGCGACTTACCTGAACCTCACAAAGTTGATATTGAAGAGTGGAGTTTATCCTGTCCATGGTGTAATGAAGAAACAGAAATAGGGACAAAAAGACCTTACGAAATAGTAGCTGGCACTCAATACTACATAGTAGTGTACTTCTCCGTAAACTTACATGATACACCCTTTGGAATGAGATTTGAACCAGAGTTAGAATATGTTGGAGGAGAGAATGTAGACTGGTGTCTTCTCATATGTGTGGAAACAGAAACGCCTTAAGGGGGGTTAAAAGAAATGTTCTCATTTAAGGGGAATGCCCTATTCTTTAAAACCTTATCCCTAATATTTGTACTGAGTTTATTTTTAGCTTATTTTGCCATTAACCAAAACATAGTCTTAGTCGGTGTGAAAGAAGATAGCGTAAAGTTAACGGATAGCGATCTTCCTGAATGGGTTGTTAAATGTGGAAGGACGTGGACGAAACGGGGATTTAATATTACTGAAGAATTTTACGTTAACGAGTATGTTATGCTAAGTGTTGAAAGAGCTAGGAATAGTAGTTTATCCCTAGCAATAGTGAAAGTTGAGGGTTATTGTGAACTATGCTATCCTAATGTAGGAATCACTAAGGAGGAAAGATTACAGCCAGAGCGCATTGAAGCATTTAATAAGCTTAAGAAATACGTAAATACTTTATGGTCTAAGTACGGTCATGACCCTCGATTGTCAGGTATAACGGTAAACGCTTATGTTGTCCCTAGAAGCGCTCTTACAGTCGATGAATTCCTCAAGTTAATTGAGGAACTTAACCTCACCAGCAAGGTTAAAGACATATACTATACGGTTTACGATGCCGAAGGAAACTATGTCATGGGTGGTGGTAGAAGAATTAGAAAAGACTGTGACTTTCTATCCGAAGTTACCAATATGGTGAAAGCAGCACATCACATGCTTAACGTTATGAACAAAAGCAACTATACGACAAAACTCTACATTGGCTCATTCGTTATTGAATCGAATGTAAGTAAACTTGCAAAAATAGCTAATTTTAAAGAGAAACTAGCACTAGTTTACGTGCCATTAGATATAATAATTCAACTACGACAAGAGGGATATAATGTAATAGAAGTACGTTATACATCAATTCTTGAAGCAATACCCGAATTAGAACTGTAATATATTGCGAAAACACGCTATACTCTCAATAATCTACTGTTAATACTTAGTTTTGAATATAACAACGTTATTTTGCATGTGCAATAACACACTTAAAATAGTACAGAATATGGTTTAAGTGTGTCAATAAGGTAAATGCTAAGCATGATTACAGGAAAGTACAGAAAATGGTAGAGAACAAAGCTTTATAGAATGGATACTAAGTATACTATGTTAAGCCATATTATACTTCCCACACCTGCCTTAAATATGGGTTTAAGGTGAAGACTTGAATAGGACAGACATTCAAATGCCCTAAATGTGGTTTTGAAGCAGTTAGACGGTTTGTAGTGGTATGAAACATAGCCGTGAAACACCTTCAGATGTGGGGAATTCGGAGTCCTTCATGAAAAGCTCTCAAAAGGTGGTGACACTCCAAACCGTTCTCCCGAGAGTGATAGTTTGTTGTTTTTGATGTTCATTCTTTATCACTCTCGGGTTCATCACGGTCACCGCCGATCCCCTCACCACCGTTCTACGGTGGTTCTCGGAAATCGGCGGTCACCAATAAACTTATAGAATAAAGAACTTATATAAACTCCCCCTTCAATTATCAAGTTATTTTCTGCCCCATGCTGGGGGAAGGGAGAAGAAAGCAAATATCATAAAATATTATAACTCCCAGATCCTCTACCCTTTCTTCTTACAATATCCCCTCTTTTCACAACGGAAATACAAGCTATTTCACCGATAACTTCAACTCTAACGATGTATTCAGGGTTCTTGAATGATACTTTAGCGCCCAACTCCTTAATTATTCTTGCACCTAAGGTTCTTTCAACAATTACACTTGACTCTACATATCTTCCTCTACGAATGCAATCTACAATAAATGTGCTGTTTTTCTTAATACGTTTCTTAGCTAATTCTAACCCAGTATTTACAATATTATCAAGAGATGTTTTAACACATCTTTCTAAGGGTACTACTTTAAACACAACTGATGTGGGATTTCTACGAATGATGCTTAATGCTTTGAAAGGATCTAACTTAGTATATATTAAGACCACTCCATCAAAACTTGTTTTTACACCGTAAGCTTCTTGATCGTATTCAAAGAGTATGTCAAGTATTTCAACTATTGCCTGGTTTTCCTTACCCTTCCCCGTTGTTACTAGGAGTTTAGGATGTAACACAGTCTAACCCTAGCTTAAAGGTCTAAGTAGGATAATAAGATTATACGTTAACCTCTATACTGCTCCCGGAAGAAAACTGTTTACTCTATCCCCTAATGTGGTAGAAACGTTAAACTGTTGCTTCTTATATCGTTTTGTTCTAGACGGTATGTTTATAGTGCGCTATGCTAGTATAATGTAATGTGTGTGGTGTGATGGGAGCAATGCTCCAAGCCCGTAGGACACGTCCTAGATGGGAGCCCCGTTCCGTTCGGGACGAATGCCGCCCATGAACCTAAAGGGTTGAGCCGTGAAGGCGAACCCCTCTAGGCGAGGTGGAACCAATGAAAACCGCAACGCAATGAAGCTAAAAAATATAGAGTAACACGGTTAGAGGAAACGGGTAAGCTATATATTAGACCGCATACCGTGAAGTAATGCCATGTTTAAGCGCTAAACTTCTTAAGTTAGTATTTTTCAACTAAACTGTGGATGTGAAGCGTTGAGAATAGTTTTAGCGTCAGACTGGCATCCCCTAAGCATAGGTGGGATTCAAAGCCATATAAGGTACCTAGCTAGGTTTCTAAAGAATTACGGGTTAGAAGTATATGTTATTTCGAGGAGAACAAATAAGATAGCGAAGGAATCCTTTAACACTATTGATAACTGTGAATGTGTATTTGTAGACCCTATACTTCCCCTCGATATAATCCTCATGCCTCCTAGAAGATCCGAGTTAGAGAAAGTAATATGTGAAATACGGCCTGATATCATACATTTACATCACGCGTTTACTCCTCTCTCATTACTTTCCTTAGAGGTGGCTAAGAAGCACAATATACCAAGGGTTTTAACAAATCACAGTATAACTTTAGGGTATGAGTATAGTCGCTTATGGAAATCCTCATCGCTATTTCTGATGCCTTTAAGGCAACTACTGTCAAGCGCCAACGTCGTAATCTCGGTAAGTAAGGCAGCTGATAAGTTCATTTCAAATTTCCTAAAGAACACCGTGAAGCGACTAATAATACCTAATGGTGTAGACGTTGAAAAATACAAGCCATTAAAGAAACCTCCTGAAAACCCAGTAGTGCTTTTCATAGGTAGGCTTGTTCATAGGAAAGGAGTTCATATGTTATTGGAAGCTTTCAGAGATGTTGTCAGTGAAGTACCTGAAGCCAGATTGCTTATTGTAGGTAAGGGCTATATGGAGCCCATAGTTAAATCTATGGTCTCCATCTTAAACTTGAAGAAAAATGTCGTATTCAAGGGACTAGTATCAGAAGAAGAAAAGATACACCTACTGCAAAACAGTATGGTTGTGGCTGTACCTAGCATTTACGGTGAAAGCTTTGGTACAGTAGCTGTCGAAGCATTTGCTGCAGGAACGCCTGTTGTTGCCTTTAAAGTCGGCGGGTTAGCTGAAATAGTAGACCATGGTGTAAACGGCTTCCTAGCTAATGTAGGAGATCTTAGAGAGATCGCAGAATATCTAATAACCTTACTGCTCGATAGAAAACTACGTAAAAAGATGTCGGAAAATGCACGTTTGAAAGCTGAGAAAGTGTACTCTTGGAAAATCATTTCAAGGAAAATTTATAGAGTTTATTTAACACTACATTCAGAAGAGGGAATCTCTTCTACATGGTAACTGAGTGGAGAAAGGGTTATGCTCATGGAAATAGTTCTTAAACCTATTGGTATAGTACGTACTAGTTTTAGCGATGAAGAAGTTAAGAATTCATGGGAAGGAGTAGAAGGCGTAATCGAGATTTTTGAAGAATATGCTAAGGGTTTAGAAGGTATTGAAGGTTTTTCACACATAATAGTTCTTGCCTACCTACATAGGACATCAGAGGAGCAGAGAAAAGTATTGAAAGTTAAACATAGGAGGCTCCGCAGATTCGGTATAAGAATAGACGATATACCTGAAGTAGGTGTCTTTTGCACGGATTCCCCTCATAGACCTAATCCTATAGCTTTAACAGTAGTTGAACTCGTTAAGAGGGAAGGTAGGTTTCTCCATGTTAAAGGCCTAGACCTCTTTAATGGAACACCTGTACTTGATATTAAACCGTATACTTCAGATAGAGTTGTTGAAGAATTTAAAGTACCTGAATGGCAAAAAATCCTAGAGTTAAGGGTTCTGAAGAAATTCGGTAAAAAACTTCCAATATAATAGGGGATGCACTATCGCTTCTCATATTTACTTCTCTCCTCCAAATAGAATTCCTTCAGCTCCTCGAAAGAAAGCTTGTATGGTTTTTTAGCGTACCCTAAAGGCATTATGTACAATGGACAGTATTTTACTGGTAAACCTAATATTTCCTTTACCTCATTGTCGTAGAATGCTCCAATAGCAACAGTACCTAAACCTAGAACACAAGCTTGCAAATATATATTCTGTCCGGCATGGCCGACTTCCATGTGAACATACCTATAACCCCTATCACCATATCTTACAGTGGTTCTCTCATATTCGGCAACAATAACTAAGTTAACCATAGCATTTTCAACCCAGGGTTGGTCCAGAGCTGCCTTAGCTAACTCTTTACTAAAATCACCTAGTCTTACGAGTTCTAATGCATGGAGATAAACATTATAGTGGTAAACACCTGCTTTTAACCCCTCAACACCGCTCTCCTTAACAACAACATATATTTCTAAGGGATATGTTGCGCCAGCAGAAGGAGCCGTTCTAAACCTACGCCTTACTTCGTTAATTCCCTGAGCTGCCCAAAGTATTTGAGCTAAAACATCCAACGGTACGGGCTTATCAATGTACTCTCTAATGCTTCTCCTCATAGATAATGCTTCTTCTAAACTTATTTCGCCTTTAAGCCTGGGCAAAGGTAAGTAAATTATTGTTATGTTTTCTACATACTGTTCCCTAGGACTGGGGGTAGATTTCCAAGGCGCTGGCCAAGGAAGAACTTCAAATATCTTATATGCTACTAGTATTGTTGAAACAAGGACTAAGACTATAGCCAGAAGTGCCAAGCTTCTTGTAACACCATTACTTCTAAACATGGTTTTTCTAACCTCAATTTTTACGTTAAAACTTGCAATTTAAAAGTGGTTAAGCTTAAAGAAAACTCATTGTACTTAAACAATATAAGGAGGGGCTCATGATTACTTACCACTACATAGATGCGATAATAACATTCATACTGCTATGTTTATCCATGACAACTGGGGCTTTAACTATAATGGTAAAGGATCCTAGAAAGAAAAAGACAGTTATGATAATGCACATTTTAATATCAATACTAGCGTTCATAGCATTTGTGATAACGTTTATTAGAGCTCCAAGACTTTAACTTTGTTCATATCAACATTCATGATATAGACTTTAGTATGTCATAGACGCATACTCGATGTAAATTACTGTTATATTTTTATGTTATTAGGTTAAAATGATTACAAGATAAATTTCAGATATAGACTTAAAATTTAAGATTAGTTGATTTCAAAGTGAAGATTAGTAAAGAGATTGCATTAACCCAGGTCAAAATAATGTTGAAACATATGGAACAAACACCATATGTCATAGTAATATTCATTCTAATCTTATTTACCTACATGGTCTATAATACTATCATTGTAGTGAAGGAAGAGAGCAGAATTAATGTTTCATTTATCTTTCCATGCAGAGAAATATTCCGTGTTGAAGAAAATAAAGGTTACAGCTGTTATTTGCAGTAATGAAAGTAAGATTATTAGAATTGATGATCCTGGTTTCTACGTGAAAATATATATGAATGGACTATACTTAGGTACTGAACCCAGCTTCTACGTTTAACTGGACATATTTGCGCAGGTAAAGCTAATACCTGGTAAATGTTATAGGAAAACCGTAAGTGTCCCTCTACACCTTCCCGGCCGCTATACGCTACAGCCATGTTTCGTGTTTAAAGAGGCAGACAGTTCAAAAGAGTTAGCTAAAGCAGAGAAAAAAGCTATTATTGGCGAAGAGAAAACAATAGTAGTTAAGGGGCATCTTGGCTAAAAGTACTTAAACTCGCTCTTTGAGTTCTACAACTAAGTACCTTTTTAAATACGTCTCTTACGTATTTTGGAGTAGGTAGTGGTGGGAGAATGAAGCTTATAGGTGTTGTTGCTAGCGGCTCTACTACGACATATGCCCCCTTAATAGTTTATGAGGAAGCTGAAAAATACGCTAAGGAGGAACAACTCATTATAATAGATGATTCGTGGAGAAACATTAAATTCTTAGGAATTCTAAGGAACGTGAAAAGGTATGAGCCGTTTTTAAGTGTTTACCGTAGAACAAGCTTCGTAGATAACCCTTCTTTAGTTGAAAGCGGAACTTTACCGCATACTGGAGCATATATTTCAATAATTGGAACATTTAAAGACTCCAAACTTGAAAGCGTGGAATTACCACCAAACCCTGGATCTAAAGTATATGTTGTTGAAAGTAAAGAAGATCTGAAAGTCAATTTAGGTAAGGGTCTTGTAGTTGGTGTCCACAAATACAGTGGTGTTGAAATACCCTTAACCCCTGAAAGCATACCTTTTCACGTAGCTGTTGTTGGAGCTACCGGGACAGGTAAGTCGAGGCTTGTAAAGGCACTCATAGACGAAATACTTAGTAAAACAGGGTACAAGGTTATTGTTTTCGACCATGCGGGGGTAGATTATGCTCCGTATTACAGAAACTACGTTGTACAGGCTTCTAAAATAGTCTTAGACGTTTCAGTAATCTCCGACCTAATACTTGAAAGAACAGGGCTGGATCGCAGAACATACGAGCAATACATTTTACTCTCAACTCTATGGTATGCTTTCGACAAAGTTTTTCCAAGTTTAAGCGAAGAAGAAATTGAAAAACTTGGAGTAGCAGAGCTTAAGAAAAGCTTTACACACAATGTTCTATCTAAACTAGTAGGCCTAATAAACTATGGTGAACTAACAAGGCTTATGGCAAAATATCCTATAGAATGGAGGTCTTCAGAATATAGAAACTACGCTTTGAAAGTAATTGATATTTTAAAGGGCAGGGAAAGTGCCAAAGTAAGACTGGGAATATCTTTAGATGTTAGACTAGGTGAAGGATTTTTCAAATCACTAAGTAGAAGAAATGTTCTACCATCAGACATAGTTAACCTAGCGCTTAAACAAAAACTCGTAGTCATAGATTTAAGCATGGAAGACTCTATTGTCAAGAAATACGTTGTCTCAACAGTAATTAATGAAGTTTGGAAGAAAGTAGAAGAAAAACAAGAACCAGTAAACATTGTTGCTGTGGTCGATGAAGCTCACAACTATGCATGCAGATACTGCGGTGAACCTCATAAAGCCATAACTAGAACATCTAGGGAAGGTAGAAAATGGGGTTTTGGATTAATACTTGCAACGCAAAGAGCAATAGACATAGATCCTGAAATCAGAGGAAATATTAATACATGGTTCTTTAGCAAACTTCAAACGCCATCGGACTTCAACGAGATATCGGCATTTATGAACCTTGCAGGAATAAGTGAATCCTCGTTAGCGATTTTAGAAAAAAGAGAGTTTTATGTGGCAGGCCTTATGAACCCGTTGAAAATTCCCGTTCTAATTAAGGTTAAGGAGGTGCCTTCACCACGATAAGTGAAGAACATGCTCCTGAAGAGGTTTTTGAAGAACCAATAGTTTCTTTGGCAAGAGAAACTGTGGCTCAAGAAGCTAAGAGAATAGCAAGTATTGCTAGTAGCGAAAAGCTAAGAAAAATAAGAAGCAAACTTGAAAGCCAAAAGTTAATATTTAAAATTCCAAGAGGAAAACCACGTAAAATATGTAGTGTTGCATTAGATACCAGCTTCACTGATCCACCACTTGAACTAACTGGAGGCAAGCTAATAACGGTCATAAGGTCCCACATATTTTACGGTTGTAAACCCAGAAAAACTCCTAGAGCAGATAGTAAGGGTTTCTTAAGATTTGTTCAGGAGTTTGAGGATCTAGCTAAAGTGTATTCAAAGATTATTGAGAGAAAATTCGTAGTAGAGCTTCTTGAAGATGTTAAGAAAGGGAGAGAGCAATTAGACTTAGTAATGATTGATGGAGAGATTTTTCCAAGAATACCTCCAGCTTTGAGGTTTAGGAGACATGGTTTAATGTCTAAACTGTATTTGAAGTACTTAGATTTAACAGAGAAAATGCTTGAGCTAGCCGATGAAACAGATGTAGCGATAGCTGGTATTGTTAAGAGAGCCTATGGGCTTGACATACCCATTATAGCAAACATACCCGGGTTAAATATTAACGATAAGGCGCTTGCGACATATATACTAAATCCTGGTGAGTGGATTGATCTCAAGTCATACTCGGAAATAGCTTGCCGTATAGAGGAGTTCATCAGGGAGCATGAAAATGAGCTTCCGAAAAGTACTCTTAGAAGACTTAGGGAAAGAGATAGATGGATTGTTGGTGTACTTGAATATGTAGACCGCGCTCCAGACGTTGAACTTGCCGTTTACAAGTCCTCTACACCAACATTCTTCATGCTAGCTACTAAAGTAGAACTATTCATAAGCCAGAGACTATTAAAAGGCGATATAGTATCCTACTTATCCAGCATAACAGGTATTAACGGCGTACCCCACCCAATAGACCTTGTAGATTCCATGTGTAGAATAACGCCCGATCTTCTCCAAATATTTCAGCAACAACTATACAAGGAGCTTATGGTAAGGCTTAAAGACCGGAAACTAGCTATGAGCTTAGCTGGGCTAATAAATCCCGAAAAAATGTATAGGATAGGGTTTAAAGGCTAAGTACCCATATACGGCCATTCCCATTTCTTTGGTGGGTTAAGGTTTTCCTTTATTGCTCTTAAGGTAACCCATTTGAGTAGGTTAAGCCACCAACCAGCTTTATCATTTGTTCCTGAAGCTCTAGAACCTCCGAAGGGCTGTCTATTAACTATTGCTCCAGTTGGTTTATCGTTTATGTAGAAATTCCCAGCAGCCCATCTAAGGATTTTCTCAGCAACCATTATTGATTCACGGTCTTTAGCGAAGATAGAGCCTGTTAGACCGTACGGTGATGTTTCATTACACAGCTTTAATGTTTCCTCATACCTGTCATCGTCGTAGACGTACACTGTAAGTACTGGTCCGAAAATTTCTTCCTCCATTAGCTTACCCTTAGGTTTCTTAGAAATAATTACGGTTGGCCATACAAAGTATCCTTTACTGTCATCGTATTTTCCACCATAAATTATTTCGTAGTCTTCGGGATGCGCTTTAGCATATTCAATATAGCTTACAACCTTGTTGAAAGCTTCTTTAGTTATTAGAGCGCCCATGAAGTTTGATAAGTCTTCAACATCACCGACTTTTACTTTATCTAGTTCTTTAAGCAATTTCTCCTTAAGTTTAGGCCATAAGCTCTTCGGAACATATAGTCTTGATGCTGCAGAACATTTCTGCCCTTGATACTCGAAGGCCCCTCTAATAACGGCAACTAGTGCCTCATCTATGTCTGCTGATTTATGGAGGAATATGAAGTCTTTACCTCCTGTTTCACCTACAATTCTCGGGAACGACTTGTAGATGTGTATGTTTTCTCCAATAGTCTTCCATATTTTTCTGAAAGTTGCAGTGCTTCCAGTGAAGTGTATGCCTGCAAGTTTTGGATGTGATAGAACTATTTTAGCTATTTTCTCGGCATCTCCTGGAATAAAGTTTATTACACCCGGTGGTAGTCCCGCTTCTTCAAGTATTTTCATAATGTAGTAGTTTGAATAAACTACTGGAGCTGAAGGCTTCCATACTACAACATTACCCATCATGGCAGGTGCTGTTGGCAAGTTACCGCCTATCGAGAAAAAGTTAAACGGAGTTATTGCGAAAATAAAGCCTTCAAGAGGTCTCCAATCTATTCTATTAAGCTCCCCCGTAAGCGTTTCTGGTTGTTGCTCATACAGGAACCTCATATAGTATGCGTTAAAACGCCAGAAATCAATAAGCTCGGCCAAGTCTATTTCAGCTTCCCTCGGCGTCTTGCTTTGACACAGCATTATTGCAGCATTAACTTCAAACCTATAAGGCCCTGCTAGAAGCTCCGCTGCTTTAAGAAAAATCGTTGCCCTATGATACCAGTCCATATTAGCCCATTTATCCCAAGCTTTAAGAGCCTCATCAATAGCTTTCTCAACATGTTCTTCCAAAGCCTTATGATAGTGACCTAAAACCAAGGAATGATTATGAGGACAACGGCAAACACCAAGTTCACCAGACTTAATTTTCTTACCACCTATAATTAATGGAATTTCCACTTTCCTACTTTTCAACTCCTTAAGCTTCTTCATTAACCCCTCTCTTTCCTTAGTTCCAGGAGCATAGGTTAAAATGGGCTCATTCCTAGGCCTAGGTATTTGAAAAATCCCGGTAGACAAAACATGTTCACCAGTAGAAAACTATAAGCTAAACGGCTCTTAAATATAATTCAAAAACAAAGCTAAAGAAACTACTCATACCCAGCTGCTTTCAAATAATATCCAAATTCTTTCTTAGGTCCGAAACTTTGTAGACCCTTTTCTCTAAGTTGCTTCCTTATTTTCTCAGCTTCTTCATGTGATAGTTCCCCACGCTTTTCCAAGAAATCTACGACTTCAAGGGCTTGCTCTACGGTGTCGGCCCTTCTAATAAAATCGTAAACGTTAGGATCGTAGCCTCTCCAAGGATCTTTAACTCTAACACCAATCCTAAAATGAACACTACCCTTACTTCCAAGAATTTCCTTAGCTAAATGCGGGTACTTCTTCTTAAATTCCTCAATATCCCAAACCCTGCTCATATAGCAACATACCCTAATTTCGACTTTTAAAGGAAAGTTAATAAATTTTCCTTAGACACCATATTTTGCTTAGATTTTATGTTTTTTCAGAAAATCCCCTTCATAAATTACGTAACTAATATTTTCACCTTGTTTTCTGAGAAACTCTATAAGTTCTATATCTCTTGTTAAAAACCATATTTCCCTTGTAAACGACGTTACGTATAATAGCAAATCTATTAAATCCTTAAATCCTTTTTTCCTTAGTTCTAGTGCTTTTAAATATCCTTCCATAGTTGGATAAGTTACTTTAAATGCTTCTTTAATAGATGCAAGACCTAGTACCACTCTCTCTTTACTGCATCTTATCTTTGCAAGTTTTCCTAGAATTTCGAACATGTTAAAGGGAGTATAATATACTTCGATAGTCCTCTTGGTATATAATTTCCTTAATAGAACCAATACCCTCTCTATATGCTCTACATGAATTCCTACAATAGGTAGCATATATGTTGTGTCTAGTAAAATCTTAGTCCTTAAGGATTTCATATTGTAGCTCCTCAGACTCTTTCTCTATCTCCTCAAAACTCGTTTTAGCAAATTTAGGGTAATCTAATGCTAATTCAAAAGGATCAGGTATGACTTCAATAATTATTCTGCCCTTCTCTACGGTTAATTTCACAATTCTGCCTTCCCTTAACCCTACAGCTTCAGCAATACCCTTAGGTACATAGAGAATATTCTTTTTACCTACACGTACCTTAGCGGACAAGACCATAGCTTACCAACTCTCTGGTATGGAGTAATCTTAGACCTAAATTAATTTCTTATATAATAGTACTTAAACTTAACTCATTACCAAAATCTAAACCAATAAATTTTATAATGTTTGTTCTCTTTGAAGTGTGTTCTCTTTTTACATACTGGTTAATCTATGTGCCTTCCTATAAAATATTTAAAAGATCTTTTACATTTTTAATTACGTGATCTGGCCTATACTTTACAAGTTCATTTTTCTCAGTAAAACCATAAAGTGCCGCTATAGTTTTTAATCCTAGAAGTTTACCTGCCTTGATATCATCAACACTATCTCCTACTATGATGCATTCTTTAGTGTTAAATATTTTAACAATAGTGCTTAAGGTTTTCACTTTATCGGAGCTATTCGGGACATATATTAGGTCAAAATATTTGTCTAAGCCTAAGTACCTAAGTTCTTCTTTAACATACTTTGAAACAAGAACCCTTCCCGTAGTTAAAACTAGGGTATATCCTCTCTTCTTCAATTTGCTTAACACTTCATATACGCCGCTTACGGGTTTAATTAGTTTTAAATGATTTTCAGCGTATATCCGCTTAAAAACTTCTAAAACATAGCTAGGGTCGGGTCTATTATTTTCAGGCATTTTAGATAAAATCTTAGGTAGCCATATTTTCGGCGTACGCTTAGCCATATATTCAAATTCTTCCTTGCTGAAATCTCCAGATTTAAAACCAAGTTTCCTTATAAGCTCTTTCAGCGACTCTTTAAACACATCTAATGTTTGAACTATTGTTCCATCGTAGTCAAACACTATTAGTTTACCCATTAAACCACCTAAGCTTTGTAAAAATATGGTGAACACTATGTATGAGTATTTTAACTTGTAAATAAATGTAATTCCTAATCACATTTTAAAGCTATACGAGAGAACTTCTTCACCTCTATCATTTATCAAAACTACGTTAACTTTTCTTACTTCCTCCGGGGGTATATCGATCGGTATGCTTAGCACTATTCTGTTTATACTTGATGCTCTTATGGGGATAAAAGATAAGCCCTCCTCAATAAAGAATAGGTCGTTGATTCTTATTTTAGCTTTAGTAATATAAGTGGGTATGTTACCTTTATTTTCAACTTCAAATATGGCTTTTTCTCCTTTAACATTCAGGGTAGCGTTTAACACACTTAAACTGTACTTCTCTAATTCGAAATCACTTTCCCAAACAATGTTACCTGCTTTATCCATAATAACTACATGGTATTTTCCATAGGGTGGTGTTACCAACTTCTTCTCAAACGGTAAGAAAACGTGGCCATAGTCTGTAGCATGGATTTGAGCTTTGCGTCCCTCACCGCTTGGAAGAATAATCTCTAACATTCCTTCAATATTTGACCTATAGGTTATGCATATTGTCGGCGAAAGGGAGATATAGATTCTATTTATTAAGAACTTCTCATTACCTATAACCTGTCTCGTATGTTCAACATTACTCTCCCCATATGCTTGCATAGTTAGATCTGCATGGTCTATGTAGTAAATGCCATAAACTCTATACATCACGTCATCTATTAGGCCGAAAGTCTTAGTTAAAAGGGCATTTTTAACATTATAGAAGTAATTTACATGAACATCAAACCTTGATCCGCACATATCAAGAGAGTCCGCATATGCAGTAATACCTACTTTATTTCCCTGCCTTACACAATTCCCGTAAATAGTCCTGCCTCTCCAACCACGTGAAATGCATGTACAGTTTAGAGTAGGTTTCTTTTCTTCTAAATTGAGTAGGTTTTTATCTAAACTATAAATCCATTTACCAATCAAACTACCATTTAAATAGTAAACATTGTTCTCCTCGGAACTTACCTTTAATATTGCGTTAAATGGAGTTATATTTCCCTCATAAGATCTAAGTAGGATAGTATAGTCAACGAGGTAGTAGCCGTTCTCGTAGCCAACGTAGTCTACTATTATCCCTGTATAGTCTAGTAAAATACATGGGCACTTCGCACCTTCAAATACTCTATGATTCTTCCTTAGTAAGAGAATAGACAAGGTGTTCGACGAATAGCTTAGGGAAAATAATTTACCCTGAAACTGTTTCTCTATTTGCGAAGGCCTACTTAAACCATATTGCAACGTAGCTATAATAAGTATTGCGAGAATTAGTGCTAGTAAGATGTGTTTAAGCTCCAATATTTTTCAACCCTAAATCCAAATATATCTTAGCGTAAATATTAGGTTAACAGTACTTTAGTATTTGAGGAAAGCAAAATGGTTGAAAGTAAACACGTACTTAACGGCTTAATAGCCGGAGCAACTGCAGGAATTGTTCAGGGAGCTTACTCGGCAATCACAATAATCCCTAACATTGAAGCAGTGGTTGAAGAAACAATAGAATTAACTAAATCCATGTACGGGATAGATGTTTCAATGTTTAAAGAAACTCTACGGTTAGCCTTACTTGCTTCACCCATTATAATAGTGTTTTTCATGCTTATCCTAGGAGCTATTTTTGGCGCATTACTTGATTTCCTAGCTAAAAGAATAGGCATTATTAGAGGATGGTGCGTAACAATATTTGCACTAGCATGTTTCCTCATTCTACCTAACATGGTACTTGGAGCATTAGCTAAAGCACTAGAAAACGCCATAGCCCTATCAGTTTACGCTATAGTGTTACTGATTTTAACATTACGCCTCATTAAACATACTTAACCCCATAAGGTTATTTAAAGAGTTATTGGTAGTGTTTAAATCATGTTAAAGGCAAGGGATTGAGTAGAGGACGGGTTAGGTGCTAATATTGAACAGTATTATTTTTCCTCTTACCCCTTCAACTAACACTACTTTTACCCTACTAGCATATCTAATTCCGGTACTTGGAATATTAATCGCATCTAGCATTATGATTGTTAGGAGCAAGGCGATTAAAGGTTTATACCCCATATTAATAGGTTATTTGATAGTAGGTTTAGTTTTTGGCGCATGCTTAATTCCCCAACTTTACTTTTCAAAAATAATTGTAAGCGGGGGATTCGTTGAAGTTTATGCCCCGGGAATATTTCCTCTACATAGGAAGGTGTTTAGAGAACACATTGTAAAGGCCTATGTATGTGATGTAGATACATGCTTAGGAGGTTACAGCCATAGGGTTTGGGGAACAAGTATTGGAAACTTTGCTGTAGGATATTTTAAACTCCCAAACGGCAAAGAAGCCTATGTTGCATCCGTAGATTCTCATGGGGAGAACCTAATTATTGAACTTAAGGATGGAACATATTTAGTATTAAAACCCTCTAACTTCGAAGAATTCTTAAAAGTATTTTCAAGTAAAATTGTGAAGATTAAGTATTAGAGGTGGTTTTTTGAAGGAACATTCCTATAAGCATGTATTCTACCTTGTTCCTTCAGATAAGTACAAAGCTATCCGCCTATTGTTACTACTAGCACCTCTCATTTTCGTACTCGCTATTGCATTTACTACGAACATACATGAACCAGGCACCATAACAGCACTAGTCATAGGTGGCATAATCACGTTCATAGTATTTGATGTTACACTTTACCCTGCGATTTTTAGGTCAAGAATAATTCTAGAAAACGATTTAGTTAAGATAGAAATGCCGGGCCTAGTAAGCTTCAAAGAAAGCGTCCCCAGAAGTGAAATTAGAGAGGCCTACATATGCAAGGTCAGTAAGTGTATTGGAGTATTTTATTTAAGATTGTATGGACTATCCGTCCCAGGGGTAATTGCCGTCGGGTTGTTTAGGTTTTCGAAAGGTAATGAGGCTTATGTTGCTTCAGTGAAGCCGCTAGGTGAAAATATAGTTGCGAAAATACATGAAAAGAAGTACCTTATTCTCAGACCATATAATTTTGAGGAATTCGTGAAAGTATTCTCGGAGAAGGTAGCTCCTGTTGTAAAAAGATGTGAACCAAGTATTTTATTAGCTGAAATCAAATAGTGTTTTCTGTTTAGACTTCATTCTCTTATACATTTCCTCTAACGATCTTAACTTATCCAATAAATTCTGAGGAGGCTTAGGTTTTTCTCCTTTAATAATTTCTAAGATGAAGTAGTCTCTTACAGGTTCGTAGACTAGTTTATAGAATTTCTGCGGATCCTCTAAAACCCATTTCGGGAACTTATTAACGTACTCTATTGCGGCCTTCCATACCTTATCAGGATCAATTACTTTACCTATCCTCTTAAGAACTTGGTAGTCGAAGTCTTGTGGTGTTTGGGATTTTTCTCCAATAACATAGTATCCTAAGCTATCTACTTGAACACATTCTCCAAGAACCTCAATGTATCCTTCAGGGCATCTAGTCTTCTTCTTTTCAACACTGCTTGGCTTGTTTAGTATTTCCTCGATTTTCAAACTTATCCACGACCTACTACGGGGGCCGTGGTGTTTAGCCCAAGCATAGAATATTGCCCTGTTTAACCCGAAACTCTTAGCTTTCTTTAAATCTTTATGTATTATGTAATGTCTTGCAGCTTGAAGTAATGTCATAACTTGGAATCTACCAATACCCATAGCTTTTAAGAGCTTTACCTTATCCAAGCCTCCTCAACCCCTCACTAGAACCTTATTAAGCTTGAGGAGAACTAATAAGGATAATGACTTTACGGGAATAACCTTTATTTTCTCTTACAATTTAACTATACCTACAATATTTTGGAGGTTAAGTTGTTGGGCAACGGGAAGGAGAAAAAGGAAATTGGAGGCCTCGTATTTGTCGCTTGTATGTTCATAGGTGCAGGTATAGGTCTTCTATTTGGAAGGGCGGATGTAGGTGGAGCTATAGGTATGGGTGTAGGCTTTCTAACTATGGCTTTTCTGAGGGGTAAGGAAGTTAGGCGTGTTGAAGTATCTGTTCCTAAAACGCTTCCTTCAATAGGCTTAACCCTGGTAGGCCTACTGCTCATAGCTACAGGGATTCTTCTGTTTGTTTCCCCAGAACTCCTCTATCCCTACTTAGCAGGTGTAGCATCTATAATTTTAGGAATATTCTTGGTGATAGCGGCGCTTATATCGCTTAAGAAAACCTAGAAACGGCAGTAACTTGTTTAAAATTTCTTTTCCAATAATGCGCAGAAGAAACCTGCTGTTCCATGTTTATGAGGCCCTGTTCTCATAGCTCCTTTCAGGAAAAACCACGAATATGGCTTAATTTCCTCGGCTAACTTTACAGTTTCAACTAGAATTCTTAATTCCCTGCTACCTGTAGGGACTTTACTTTAAATAAGTTCTCCATGTAAGGGGTAGTACTCTTATAT
>Ga0190308_1000130_pt1 | contig 24928 bp, 25 predicted proteins | sample 48700756_MG_FD_165050 | JGI IMG/M metagenome (GOLD analysis project Ga0190308, IMG submission 165050) | Hydrothermal vent sediment bacterial communities from Southern Trench, Guaymas Basin, Mexico - 4870-07-5-6_MG | ecosystem: Environmental > Aquatic > Marine > Hydrothermal vents > Sediment ...
AATCTAAACACTGGTTTTAACCAAGTTATATTCTTTAAACCAATTTCCTTGTTCCATATGGCCCTAGCGAGGCTCTCAACAGATTCAAATCTTCCCTTGCTATATTTCTTAATTAACGTATCCCTTATTTTTTTGTTGCCGATTAATCTTCCTTTGCTCTTTAATAGCTTCAGAAATGTATCGAAAGTTACTTCTCCCCAAGCTATCATTCTTTGTGCTTTTATTAACATGCCCTTATAGCTCTCCGTTAAAGGTATTATGACCACATGGTGCGGCTTATGTAAGCGAAGCAACTTTAGTGTTTCTTCTACATCCTTTCTGACATTAACTGTACCTCTAATCCTTACTACAGCCACCCACCTACCATCAGCTGGTATGCTTGATATACGTCTTTTTGTTTTCTTGAGCTCAATCAACTCAATTGGTTCAATCTTCCTGCTAATTCTTCCCATTACGTTCCCTCCATTTAATTTTCTAACAATAATTATAACAGATAGTACGTATTAGTCAACGCATTATAAACTGCCTGAGCAAAATTTATGTGCGTTCTAGTATTACCAAATGTTTTTGACCAAACATCTCGTATACCAGCTAGTCTTAATAATATTTTCGCTAAGTCACCAGCGACTAATCCAAGCCCTCTCGGCCCAGGATAGAAAATCACTCTAACGCTTCCAGCTTTGCCTTCGATAGTATAAGGCAGACTATGCGGTCTTCCGCAACGACACTCCCAGCTACCGCATCCCCTTAATATTGGAGCTAGATTCTTTTTAGCTCTTCTTACAGCTTTTAGAATCGCCATTCTTTGCTCTGCATGTTTCCCTATACCTACCCCAATATATCCATCCATGTTTCCTACAGCTGCCATGACTCTAAATGCATTTCTCTTACCAGAGTCTGTTTGTCTTTGTACGATCTCAACATCAATAACGTAACCTCTAAGTTCTGGTACAAGCCAGTCAACTATCTGCCATTCTGGAATCCTTCTGGTAACTTCGAATATCTCGTCAATTGATTTTATTTGACCCGACTTAACTAACATTCCTAATTTTGTGATAGGTTTCCATTCAGTTTCAAGTTCTTCTCTTGGAGTTATAATATCTGGGATCTCTCTAACAATCCCCATCTTTCTCACCTACGTTAAAGTTTTATTGTTTACTCTTCCTCAAAACCCTCTTCACTCTCTTCCTCGAAACTCGGAGACTCTACATTAAATTCCTTAGCTATATTGCTTAACACTGTCATAAAAACTGACACAATATTCGTGGGATCTAATCCATCCCTTATGTATCTACTAAATCGCTTGTTATATAATTCTATGTCTTCATTCATTAATTTCTCAGCGTAACTTGCTATATGCTGGCCTTGAATTCTGTTTAGAGATGGCAAAACATTCTCACTATAAGGTATATCGAGACCAGCATCGATCATACCTTTAAGTGCTGCATATAATCGTCCCCCTCGTGTGGATCTCTGGGGACCTATGTCCAATATGGCTTCGTTAATCCCTGCTTTTAGTGCTTTTAATCCAGCTAAATATCCAGTTAAGTATGCTGCGGGGATATTCCCCCCACTAAAATTCCAACCAAATTTTCTAAGTTCAAGAGATCTAGTAGTAGATAGGGTCTTATCTCCTTTTAACTCTGCTTTAACAAATTGGATAATTATGTTTCTTCTGCTTTTTCTAACCACAGCTCTGATTCTCTGTGATAATAACATCCTGTATCTTGCACGGTAATCAGTTTTTCCTTCTCTCCTTCGTCTAAATGGAACCTTGTATCTTGGTCCAAATTTTCTTTTGGCGGGCATCTACATCCACCTTCAAATGTTCTCACTTTTCATAAATTCCTGCTCATATTTCTCTAGATCCTCTATTGAATTAATTGGCTTGAGATTAAGTCTATGTTCCTTAATATAACTTATTACATGCATTTTACTTCTAAAGAACCCTGATTTCGCAACTCTTCTTAACTTATTATACGTTCTCCTATCAATTACTTGAGCATCTTTTAGCCTTCTAAGGATTTTTCGAATAGCTCTAATTTTCATTACCCAAATCATTGATCCGCCCATTCTAGCGTATTTAGACCCCTTCTTACTACCTGGACCTCTACCTCTACCTTTCTTTCTTTTCTCCTCTCTAGCTCTCGCCCTATGCCTACTTACACCCTTGATAGGATGTTTCCAGATTTTTCTCTCTTTGATGAGCTTTCTAATATCGTCTTTTGTAACAGCTTTTTCTACTTCCTCTAATGCCTCTGGATCAATCCAAATACGATTTATGCCTACTCCTAAGATCTCAGCAGCCATTCTTCTCTGAGATAATAAGCTCTTAGTCATTCCTCACTCTCCTCCTCAAACTCTTCCTCGTATTCTTCAGCTTCCTCGCCTTCACCTATACCTTCAGCTTCTAGCTCTAATTGAGCTTCTGCTCTGCCAGGATTCAGTACCCTGATGCCAAATCTTTTGGCAAAACCCAATATCTCTAATCGCTTTTTAACACCGACCGTCCTAGCTATCATAGCTACTTGCGTGAATGGATCAATATTATATAAGTCTTCTAGCTTCCTAACTATCACAATTTCTTTTCCAGTCGGGTGCAAATATCTAACTTTTCTTGGTGATCTATAGCCAATCTTAACTAGAGGGGGCTTACCTTTGACCTGTAACCTAACCTTATTATCTTTTCCCCTTGGCTTTCTCCAGCTCTCATCTAGTTTGTTCCAAATCCATGAATAGGGTCTTATGAACTCCCTTTTCCTTAACTTTCTTACTCGTAATAATCTTCTCATTTCTTTTTCATCAATATTGCTAAGTGGTGAAAGCATTATAATCACCTTACGGGGATCAATATATCAACCCTTAATCATTCACTTGATTTAAAATTCATATACCCCGGGTTTCATCATCTCCTTTCCGCTATTACTCTTCCCCCTCCCGGGTCACCATATATCGCCAAATACCGTCCTGAAAAACCCTTGGGTCTTTCTTGAATTTACCTCGTAACTTACACGCTTCTTGTAGATTAGCGCTTGTTTGGCTAACAGCCTCTAAATCTGGCCCCATTATAACTACTTCGTCTGGAATATCTGAGTCTGGCTGCAGTCTCACCTCTACTTTTGTTTGATCCCCAATTATTGGTATTCTAATTTTATCTCGTCTCCCATAAAAGTTTTCTACAACTATGAATCTCCCATCTACACTTACTCTTATTGGGAAATGTGCAAAAGCCACTTTATGCTTATAAACAAACCATTTCTGCACTCCTTCTATCATTTTCTTTATCTTGGAGGCTACTGTTCTTATCGGTTTCTTATCTCGATCTCTCCTAACATAAGAGGCAACTACTATTTTATCACCATCTCTTATAATCCGTACTGTTCGTATATGAGTAAAATCTTTTTCAACCACCCCTCGTGGACCCTCAACTCTAACTCTGCGTCCTTCCAATTGAACCTTTACATTTTTTGGTATATCGATAGTCTCCCATTCCACTCCAATTACTTGCTTTGATTTAATAGCTTCTAATATGGCTTGTTCATCTGTAATGAATAAGTCAGATTGCACTTATATCACCACCTAATACACATATGCAATTAAACGGCCACCAATCCTTTCTTTTTTCGCTTCTTCATGCGTCATTAATCCTTTCGGAGTACTTATTATTAATAGTCCCATTATGTATGATGGAAGATATTTCCTCTCCCATAATTCTATTTCTCGCCATTTAACTGAAAACCTAGGTTTAATCGCCCCTATGTCATGTATTTTTCCTTTAAGCGTTACTTTTATGACCCCACCCCTATGATTCTCTATATATTCGTATTCCTGGATATATCCATTTTCTTTCAGTATCTTTAACATATTCCTCAATAACTTGGATGCTGGTGCTAAATAAATAACGCTTTTACCCACCATCTCAGCATTCTTAATTGCAGATAATGCATCAGCAATGGGATCTAGCCTCACCCTAAATCACCCTCTATGAATACTTGATTTCTTAAATCCTAGGATGTCATGTATTTCCCTTATGCATCTCCTACAGATATATAACCCATACTTCCTTATGACACCTTTAGTTGTGCCGCACCTAATGCACCTATGGGCTCTCCTACCCTTCTTCTCATATATGCTTCTCCTATACTGCTCTATGTCAAATTTAAACTTCGCAATCGTACCACGTGCTTTTTCCGAAGCTGCCATACACTTACACCATATACTATATTGCAGATAGCCTAATATTTTAAATCCTCATTATGATATGTGAAACATAACAATAGATTGTATTTTAATTTTTTTAATTAGTCATTCCCCTAAAACCGTTACTATAACTCTCCTGTTCCTAGGTCTAGTATCAAGCTCTAGAAAAACAATTTGTTGCCAAGTCCCACAAAGAAGCCTACCACCCTCAAATGGAATTGTTAATGATGGACCAACTATCGATGCTTTAACATGGCTACGACCATTATCATCTCCCCATCTCTTATGATGATCATATTCTATGTTACTTGGCGCTATTCTCGCAAGCGCTCTAGACAAATCCTTCACTAGTCCTGGCTCATATTCCATGGTTGTTACTGCTCCCGTTGAACCAGGAACAAATATATTTACTAATCCGTTTTTAAGCTTGCTACTAGTAATTATGTCTTGTATTTTATCTGTTAAGTCAATTATATCATTTTCACCTTTGGTTTTAAATTCAATAATTTTCCTGAAAAACATTATATATTTCACCTCGACTGCTACCTTAGATATTTAATTAATTAATCACGTTATTTACTTTATAAAACCGATAAATAAGGGTATGAAAATGGACCCAAATTCAGATGATAAAGAATTACTACAAAAAATGAAGAATCTTTTATTAAGTGGCGCTAGGATGCTTGATGAAGTCTGTCCAAACTGCGGCACACCATTATTCTATATAAAGGAAGTAGGGCTAAAATACTGTCCTAAATGCGATGTTTATGTTGCAACACTACAAGAAATAGAGAATGCTAAAATAGATAAGAGCAGATTGAAATTAATAAATATTAATGAACTAAAGAAAACTGAGAAAAAAGAAGAAACCCCAGCAATGAAAAAAGATGATATAAAAATATTTAGACCAGTAAGTGAAAAAATATCTGATGCAGTCAATGAGCTCATTTTAGTTATCATAGAGAAACTAATTTTATTATTAGAAAAAAACTATGAAAAAATGGACATAGATTCACTTCTCAGGGTATTGGAGAACACCTTAAAGATAATCAAAGAAATCAGAAATTTGGAGTGAGGTACAAAATAATGCATGAAAATGAAATAGATGCATTGTTCAAGAAAATCAAGACGAAACCGAAAGTAAAACACGTTGTTATATTTGATAATAAAGGCAAAATCCTAAAGGCTAGTAATGCAGATCTTGAAATCCTAGGGAAAATCGCTAGCGAGAGCTTAGTTATCTTAGAAACAGTTCTATCATCCTTGAAAAGATACGGCTCTGGTCAGAAAATCAACTTACTAAGCGTTAGAATTAACACTGATAAAGGAAATATTTACGTAATTAAGAGTAAATATTTTAGTATCGCCTTCTTACAAGAAATAGGTTTGACAGTTGATGAGAAAAAAGCAATACAAACTCTTGAACAGATCCAAGAAATCCTCATGTAAAATTAGGGTTGAATAGACACTCTCTTTAATAAGGCTATAGCTACATAAAAAGTCAATTGCTTAAAACTAATAACAATAATATGGACACCATATTTTGGTTCACGCTCAAGGACCGAGTAGAAATCCTCAAATGATGTAGTTACCGATGCCGCTGCACCTCCAGGACCATAGGGAACTAAATTAGATACACCAAGCATATCTGATTCATTAAAATCAATGAAAACTACTTCTCCCTCAAGATACTGAGCTCCAGGCCCAGTTAGAACCAGTGTGATAGTGAAAGTCTCATCTAAGTAGACACAGGGAATACCTTCAATATACCTAGGTGCTTCTATGTAAATAGATGCTCTTAAACCAGTCTCTACTAAGTTACCTATATCCACTGGAACGGTTAAACAATTATATGGTACCCAACCATCCAGACCTGGATCAAATACTTCGATCCACATAAATAAATCTGATACACGAAGATAAGTCAGATCCTCTGATGAGTTATAGTAACCTCCTAAATAACCTAGTATCACACGTGATGGAATATTTTTCACCCTTAATGCAAGAGCCAGTGTATATACATATTGCATGAATGAGCCTCCGCCATTAAGTATAAATGCAACAACTGGATCACCAGTATAATTAGTCTTCTCGTATGAAACATTGAAATTAATGGAGAAATAATACGATAACAAAGAGACAGTATCATAAATCGTAGCATTCTCATCAATATTGATACTCGATATGACATCATAAACGAATGGATATGTATCGAAGTATTCTGGTGGAATGTAAGTAAAGCGATTTAATTCTGGATGGCTCGATATGTAGTTCTGTAGATCTAATAAGGTTGCAGAAGAAGAAACTACAACAGCATTATCGATGTATTCACCATAAACCTCATACTGAATAATAAATCTTACAGCTTTATCTGAAGAGACATGAACTTCTAATTGCTGATTGATATCCGATAGCATGGGAATAAAAACGATATTAGATACATTTAGATTAATAGGTTCAAACAAATTTGCTTCTATACCGTTACTAACTTGCCACAAACCCACTAAACTTATATCTTGAGCCCCTGGGGCGATCTCAACAGGCTTTAAAATTTTAAAACTAATCGAACCTCGACTCTCACCATAATAGCTAGAATAAGACTCACTCCCTTGCAACCAACCCTCATCAGTCTCATAGTAATCAAAAACAGCTAGCCTCCAAGCTAATAGAGGAACAGAACCCTCAATAATGAAATTGATATATGAGAGATTCAGCCTCGAAATAACGTCCTCGGGGACGTTTGGTGATGTGGGTGGTGGAGGAGGATTAGTTATATTCTCTTCTGGAGGGGTAACATATTGGGATATATCTGGTGGTGGCCTACTCCTATTATTTTCCTGAAACCAACTACTATTATACTTATCAGACAAATCATTGATTCGAGAAACATCTACGCCATGAAAATATGCAACACCGATACTAAAAGACACAAGAATAATCATGATTAGAACAATATAGGGAAGATCCTTAAGGGCCTTTGATCTCTTTATCTTGTCAAGACCAGGTAGAACAACTCTAGGCACTAGTGACACCTATACATGTATAAACAAGAGAAGGATACTAAAAAGTTATGGAAATAAAACCAGTTTATAAATGTTTCAAAAAGAAGAAAAAGGATTCAACGACGCTCATAGATAAACCTAGAGAAGTCATCGATCGTCGGCAACTTCTCAGGAAGACCTTTCCTTTTACGAATACTCATGATTACATCTAACTGCAGATTCTTCGGTACCTCCTCCCAAGCATAAAACTGATAACCAAAGAAAGCTCTACCAGAACTAGCGCTCCTAAGCAACTCAGCTAAATCAACAGTTTCAGCAGCTGGAACCTTAGCAATAATATGTGCAGTATCCTCAGTTAAATTAGTCTCCAATACCCTACCTCTCTTTTTCTGAATTAAAGTAAGAATAGCTCCCATATAGTTCTGCGGAACCTTAATATCAACGCGCAACATAGGTTCATAAAGCGTTGGCTCAGCGGTTAGGAACGAAATAGACAGAGCTGAATAAACCATTGGGAAAATCTGAGCCATCTGCGTATGCGCTGGATCAACATGAACAAACGCATCAGTGATAACAGCCTTAATATTTTGTGCAGGCTCCTTAGCTAAAATACAGCCCTCAACAAAGTTCCTAAAAGTACTAATCACATAATCACGGATCCTCTCAAACCGCTGGACACCAACAGTAGCATCAATTAAAACATTGGTACCATCAATATCAATAATCCTCCTAGCGATATCAGCTGGCCAACCAAACTTCTCCCTAAGAATCTTAGCACGTAACTTAGGATCTTGCTCTCTCTTTATGATACCTTTACGTATAGCTTCCGCAACCTCATCCTCAAGAGGCTCAACATATATCTTAATTCTGTTTAAAGCATTAGGACTCTTAGTCCAGATTTCCTCCCCACGCTTCTTAATCCTTTCTCTATAAACAATAATTGGTTCATCAACCTGAATATCAACCTTCATAGCAATACGCTTAACTAAAATCTCGATCTGCAGAGGATCAATACCCTGAAGAACATAAACACCAGCTTCCCTATCTAGATAAAACGAGGCAGTAGGATCAGCCATAGTCCATAATCTAGCAACTTCACCAAGCTTATCAATCTCTTGAGGATTCTTAGGACGAATAGTCCTACTCACCACAGGATCACTAGCGTAAGGAATTGGCTCGAATCCAAATTCATCAGCTTCAATCAGATCCTTGTACTTCTCAGCAATATCCTTAGAGACAAAGGCTTCCCCAGCAGGTACGATAAAACCAGTAACTGCAAACATGTTACCAGCGGGAATCTCATCAACATCAAGAATATCCATAAGCTCCATAACGCCTAATCGATGAGGTCTAGCAGAACTCCTAGCATTCAAAAGGAAAATCTCAGAATCCTTCCTAAAAGTACCACTCCAAACCCTACCAATTAAAGTAGCCCTAAAGCTCTTAGGATGAATAAAAATCTTAGTAATCATCCCCACTAGAGGCCCATTCTTATCAACATTTAGCATAGATTTATACACATCAAGATCCTTAGAGCCCCTCCAAATAGCTTCAATCTTATACTTCTGCGCAGTAAGCGGATCAGGCAAATGCTTAATAATCATCTCTAGTAAAGCCTCATCAAGGGGCAAATTATCACGCAACCACTTAATATCTCCTTCCTTATACTTCTCGAAAACCTTAATATATCCAGCCTTAGGATCCTCAAACTTCTTCTTCAATGTATCAAAAGTGAAGCCCCAACCATCCTTAGCGGAACCAATAGCAACATTACCCTTAACAAAAGAAACCTTCCACTCACTCTTGAATTTAGGAGGAGCATACTTCTCAATCAAATTATTAACTCCATCAATAATCCTATCAATCTTAGCAACCACTTCCCTAGGAGTAAGATTAAGCTCCCTAATCAACCTATCAACCTTATTAATGTACAAAACAGGCTTACACATCTCCTGCATAGCCAAATACAGATTGGTTTCCGTCTGAGTCATCAGGGCCTCCACGGCGTCCACAAGCAGGATAATGCCATCAGATGCCCTAATAGCTCTAGAGACTTCACCCGTAAAGCTAATGTGTCCAGGGGTGTCGTTCAACTGAATTAAGTATTGTTTGCCATTATATTCATAGAGAAGATTCACAACTGTTGTAAAAATCGTTATGATACGCTTTTGCTCTTCTTCATCAAAGTCCGTAAGCCTTTTTTCGCCCGCTAGATCCCGTGATAGCATTCCAACTCTTGCGAGCAAGTAGTCGCATGTCGTGGACTTTCCATGATCGATATGAGCTACTACTGAGAATATTCTGCGTTGTTCTAGAGGTAGTGTCTTGATTAGTTTTCTTATTTCTTCAGCTTGTTTGATTTTTACCATATATATCACCGTTCTTTCTTGTTTTGAACGATTTATTTCTAGTTTTAACTGCATGGAAAGTCTGTTCATTCTTTTTATGATGATATATGCTTTTAATATTTTGAACTTAGGTATTAAAAGTTAATCCATGTTTTCTTTGCTTATTTCATTTTTCAGAAAGTAATTGCACTTCAATGCGACGAGCAGTCTATCTAAGAGTTCATTAAGAAAATGATATCTTTACTAAATTAGGATAGTGAGATAATCTATAATTAATTGCTCTTTGGAAGCAAAATGTTCTTTCTTTTAATGATTTGATGTTGTTAGATTTATAGGTATGAGAATGCGGGTTCAGATTGGTTGTATTTTATACTTAAGAAAGAAATGAGTTTTTAACTAACTGCAATTTATGTGTCATTTATTAATATTTTGTTCTTCTCTATACTACTTATTTGTTATGTGTTTTGAGTGTGTTCTGCTTTGAACTTGAAGGATTTTAGTGATAGTTTGCGTAAGAGTGTTTGGCTCGCTATTAAAGAGCTTGAGGATAAGAAAGTATTTATTCATAGTGAACCGCTTCGAGTTAGGTTGCATGGCAAATTAATTAAGTTGCCTTTGATTTCTACTCTAGCTACATTAAATGCTCTTGTTGCCAGGGGTTCTATGCTTCTTTATGGTGGTTATGGTGGTGGTAAAACTACTTTGGTTAAGGTTCTAGGTCGTCTTTTAACTGGGGAGTCAATTAGGGAGATTGAGTCATCGATTATTAGGGCTCATCCTCAATTAACTGAGGAGAAGGTTGTTGGTAGACTTGATGTTGGTAAATTACTTACTGAGGGGGCGGAGAAGATCGTTTGGAGGAATTTTATTTCTTCTTTTTGGAAGATAATTGATGAGATTAATAGGTTATCGCCTTCGGCTCAGGATGCGATTTTCTCCATTTTAAGTGAAGGTATTGCTAAGTATTTCGATGGAATTTATGAAACAAAAGAGTATGTTTTTTATGCTACTGTTAATCCTAGAGACATTGGATCTTATCCTCTTGGTATGCCTTTATTGGATAGATTTGGTATAGCTGTGCCTATTTCAATGCCTCGGTATGATGAAATAGCTGATATTGCTGAGGTTCCTGATGATAAGTTGGTTGAGTGGGATGATTCTATTATCCCAGCTTTTTTATCCAAAGATCAATTAATAGTTATTTGGAACCTTGTTTCTAGAGTAGATCTAGACGTTGAGGCTAAGTTATTTATCGGAGCGATCGTTAGGGAATTTTCAGCTTGTATTAGAACTCTCAAGGAGCTTGGTACTTTTTTAGATTTTGCGGAATCTATATGTAAGGGATGTCATTTCAATACAGAGAACGCGATATGCAATAAGATTCATACTCCTCTAAGTGTTAGAGCTGGGAAAGCTCTGGTACGTTATTCAAAGGCACTTTCATGGCTTCTTGGTCTAGATACAGTTCCAGTTAATGTTGTCTATGCTGTAGCACCTTACATTATATGGCATCGTGTACATTTATCCTCAAAGTTCCTTGAGAAGTTTCACGGTAATAGGTTTGAAGCTGTTAGAAGTCTTATTGATACTGCCTTTAGGAACTTCATCAATAGGTTACCAGTCTATTACGGGTTCATGAAATTAGAGACAGGGAATAGCGATATAAACTTAATTAATGAACTAGAGAAATCAGCTGCTAGTGATTTAATCGTTGCTACTGATTTATATCCAATAGCTAAACAAATCCTTGAGAACAACTACCTAGAGCTTGTTAGAAGCCTAGTTAAAGCAATCAATAATCAGGATACAGATAGAGTGCATGATATACTTAAGAGAGCGATTAATGAAATTCCCAATAACTTGAGAGGTCGTTTATTTAGGGTTTATGAAAAGCTAATAAGGCGAAATAGAAAAGTTTTCGTAACTGATATTAGGAATTGGGAAAAGACGCTTGATAAACTTATAGAATTAATTCCTAGCTTTAGAGAGATAAAAAACGAGCCATTGGATAAGCATAGAATAAAACGCATTAAGATTAACCTTACGGAAATTTCTGTTCATTTTACGGGCAGCATGAAAAATGCTCCAGTGTTTGTCGAGGTATATGGCTTAGGGAACATGGATGAAATTGCAGATAAAATTGGTAAGTTTCTAAAGGAGGTGCCTATACCTGAACAAGAGAGAATTAAAGAGCTTGGTTATTAATACTTTCCATGAGACTTTAAAGGAATTTTATTACCCACCGATTCCAGAACCGGAGATAGTATGGAATCGCTTTGACAAGGATTTAATTAAGATTAAGCATGGAAAATGGGGATTCTTAATTAATATATCAGCTACACCCAAGATTCCTGAATCTGCATTAAGGAGATTTTATCGAGCGCTATTCAGAAAAATGATCGCTTATTATGTTGTCTGCCCATTTGATATAGATATGGCAACTAAGATCTTAGTCAATGCGGTTCAAGCTAGCGATGAAAAAATTGGAAAGTTAGCTACAAATCTGTTAATAGAATTAGTTAATATTGCGTATCTATCAAGAATTTACAGAGATGATATGATTTGGTTCCACAAGGCAATTTTTAGAGACTTGTCAGGAAGGAAAATCAATGATGCAGAAGCAATAATACTTATCTTGATGGAAAAGATCTTAGAAACGCAACTCATCTATAAGCGTGGTAAATCTCTAATAAATAGCAAGTTTTTTGAGATCTCTGATGCGCTTTATCGAATACTCTATTATGGCGGGATACTATCTAAAGACACTTGGCCTGAGAAGGCTAGAAAGATTGCCGAGATCATTAGAGATATTGTCTTAGAGAACCCGAAGAGGAATTTCAAAAAAATTTTAGATTTAGCGAGCAGCGCATTTCTTAGAGACATGAGTGATATAAGTATTCTTTTAAGCAGTGTAAGATTATCGCAAGAAACTGAAGCAATTGATTTAGATGACATTAAATCAAGAATTATTCGCAGTGCTGTAAAGAGTGATATTGATATAGTTAAGGTGACTCCAGCTATAGAAGCGATGGGCGTTTTTCAAAAGCCAAAAGATATAGTGAGGTATTGGTATAGGGAGCGTGCGAGGGATAAGATTAGAATAGAATTATTCCATGAGAAACGAAAGGAACACTCAATTGGGATATTTCCAGACACATGGCAAATAACTGACCCAATTGAAAGTTTAGATGTGGTTTTATCCTTATCCTCATTCCCCAAAATGTTACCTAACATTACAACAAAAAAATGGAGTGAGTCAAAGACTGAAATAGGTATTAAATCGGTTAGTCCACCAGATCTCTTAATGATTATAGATAGCTCTGGTAGCATGGGGTATTATACCGGGTGGATTAAACCAAAAATAGATAGGAAATCTCTAGAACACAAAGTAATGAAAAAACTTGGATTAAACTACTTGATAGGATCTAAATTTGACATAGCTGTCACAGCTGCTTTTGCTGCAATAGAATACGCTTTAAATAGAAATGCAAAAGTGGCTGTCATAAACTTCTCTGGTAAAGGTATAGTTTGTGACTGGACTTGTGATCGCAAGAAAGCAGAAGATTACGTAATGATATTTCAGGGGGACGGGACTGAACTACCAATAAAGAAAATAAGCAAATTATTATTGGGAAGCAAAAAAGTTTTGGTAATACTGATAACTGATTCTGAGATCTATAATGAGAGAGACGCTATAGATTGTCTTAGAAAGATTAGGGATGATGGTCATATGTTATATATCTTTCATATCGAGAAAGAAAGGGATAGCGCGTTCATTCGAGAAACAGAAAAAATTGGCAATATAATACATGTGAGAAATATTGAATCATTGATTGATATTGTAATAGGGCAAGTTAAGAAACATTACCTTATTACATAACTTCTCTAAAATACCGTATATTACTGTTTAAAAGCTAGATAAAATACCTTCAGAAAATCATCTATATAGTTCTTTATTGTTAAATTCATTTTATGCAGCATCTCACTGATGTTTCTCCTTAATTCACTGTAGCTATTGCTAGAAGCACTTAACTCAATTAATTTTTGATAGACTTCTTCATGAGCCTTATTATAATTAACAACAAATCCAACTTTCGCTTCATCTACTAATCCAGCTATGAATAAGCCATGATTTGTTATTATAGGAATGCCATATAGGAGCGATAAGAAGAATTTATTAGGCATAGCGACTTGATTATTCTCGATTTTTGGGTCATAAAGAATCCATGTGAAATGCGTATCTTCCAATAACTTTCTAATGTCGCTCTCTGGTATCCAGCCTAGATAATTAATTACTCCTTTGCTAGAAGCCAACCTAACTATTCTCTCTAATGGCCCTCTACCAGCGATCATTATTTCCGTACTTATTTTATTTGATCGCTTTGTAAGTATTCCTAGTTTAATTAACTGAATAACTCCCCTAGCTTTATGGAGAGAACCATAGTAGAAAATTTTTATATTCTCCCTAATTGTTGAACCTTTTCTATCGATTGATTTAGGCTTCTTTATTTCTTCTGGGAGAAAGATATTCGGGAAAATCGCTTTTATTCCTCTAAGCGGTGATGGAATTTTATCACTCAATGCCTTAGATACAGTAATTACAGCATCTATAAGTTTTATTAGAACATTATGCAAGAATTTAACAATACTCTTTAACGCTAAGTTAGATTCCAAAAATGGTATACCAGGCCAATATTCGTGTGAATCAAGAATCAAAAACGTTTTTTGAGGCTTACTAAGGCGGAAATACTTAATTAGTAATCCAGCGATTATTGTATCAAAATCATGACAATGAATTATTTTAGTTTCTTCGCCCGCCAAAAAATTCTTTGCATAGATAATAGCCATGAAATTGAATAAAATCGTATAAATGACTCTTCTTAGAAATCGAATAAAGAAATTTCCTCTACCTTTATAGCGCAATCTTACTCTAATAACAACGATATTACTATTGATTCTTTCCATTTTTTTCAATTTTCCTTCTCTGTCCCAAGCAATAATAATTACATGAAAACCCTCCTTGCTTAGAATTAATGATTCCCTTAGAACACGGAGATCAGGTTTAAAAGGATTACTAAGTAACATAATAACTCTCTTCATAATGATCATGCTCAATTATAATCGATTCCTGAACTAATACGATATCGATTTTATATAGTTTGATATTACATTTACTGGATTTTCCAATTTACTAATTAGATTCCTAGCTCTTCTCGAAATCGCTTCAAGTTTTGATTTATCATTAATTAAATCGAGTACAAGATCAATAACTTCCCGAGTATTGCTTGGTCTAAATACTAGTTTATTCCTGATTAAGTAATCTTCGATCCAAGTGGTTTTTCCAGGATACATCGATATCACAGGTTTACCTAGCAGAGCAGCCTCCGCATTCATTGTTCCCCCACCACCAATTAGAATCGTGGAATAATATAATAGGTTGGCTCCATCAACCACCTTATCTAATATTATCACTGATTCAGAGCCATATCTTTTCTTCAAATACTTGACTTGCTCTTCGTATCTAGGAACTATTATGAACTGAGCATCATCACCTAGTATCTCAATCAATCTAGATAATATGCTGTCTGAAACTGGTGTCAATGTCTTATTCAGGAACTTTAAATAAGATGCATATGTCTCAGTTTCCCTAATAACTATCCTATGTTTACTCAGATCTAAACCTACTTCATTAATTATTTCTGGTGATGGCCGAAAATTACATAACCAAGCTACTGGATCTAAACCCTTATAATGCACTATTCGATCTTCATCAATACCAAATTTAACCCAAACTTTTTTTGGTATAACCCACGGTGTAAATAATAACTCTGATAAAGGAATAGCCAACTTTGATACATAAATGGAATGAGGTGAATCACTTACAGAGTAATGAGGAATACCTAGTCCAAAGGCTACTCTAGACGCTTCTGGTGAAGTAAAAGATATAGCAATACTGGGCCTCCAATCCTTGATAATATTTAATAATTGCCTCATTCTTTCGATACTCATCCTTAATTTATCTTCTAATTTATTACCACCATACTTACCTACAATCATAGCATCTATTTTTTTCTTTTCTAATAATCCCGTTATCTCCCTGAAATCCCTCGTTGTTATTAAAACCTCAAACGACTCTTCTCTTAACTTATCAGCTAGTTTCGAGAAAAAAAGTATCTGCTTTGGTGTTAAAGCATCAATCCAAACTTTACTCATCGTTCTCAAGCTCTTAATATACTTTCAAAATCAATTTTATATTTCCCTAGTAACCGCTCACTCCTACCAACGCCCCTATAAATCAACTTACCGTTTTCCACCAGACTTCTAATTTCACTTAAATTAAACATGTTTCTACCATCTATTATTACCGCCGGTTTCTTCATCAAATTAACTACTTTCTCTAAGTCAAGATTTTTATAAATCGAGTGATCAGTTACAAAGACAGCGCAGTCAGCTTTTTGAAATGCATTCCACATATCCTCGATCTTAGGTACATTAAATTCTTCCTTCACTTCTTCTTTAGTTAAGAACGGATCATGAGCATACACATCTCCCTTAAGTTGCTTTAACTTATTAATTATTTGTTTAGCTGGAGACCGTTCTATTGCCTTTATGTCGCCTCTAAAAGTTAGTCCAAAAATCACTATCTTTGACCCATGCACGGGTTTTTTTACCTCGTTAAGACTCTCAATAATGAGATCCACAATATGGTATGGCATATATTCATTGATTAACTTTGAGACATTTACGAACCTTAAATCCATCCCTAGAGCTTCTGAAACGAATTTTAGGAAAAATGGATATACTGGAATACAATGTCCGCCCACTCCCGCCCCAGGAAAATGTATGTGGGAATATGGTTGAGAGTTAGCAGCCCTTATTACTTCTAATACATCAACACCTAGTAATTCACTTAACAACGCTAGTTCATTAGCTAAAGCAATATTAACATATCTATATACTCCCTCAAAGACCTTTACTGCCTCTGCCGCTCTAGCATTCATAACAGTGATTACTCCTTTTTTGACCACAGCCTCATAGAATGCAGCTGCTGTTAAAGTACTTTTCTCATTAATACCACCAACTATCTTAGGATAGTTCTCAAGAAAATCTTTCAAAACTGTGCCAGACTTAACTCTCTCCGGGCTAAAAACTAGACCAAAATCGATACCAGCTTTCAAAGCGCTCTCTTCCTCTAATATTGCCCTAACGGGCCCCTCCGTTGTTCCTGGAGGCACCGTGCTTTCCAAGATTACTAGTGTTCCTTTATCTAAGCCCTTACCAATTGCTTTAGAGACAGAGAATATAGCATTTAATTCTGGTTTTCCATGCTCATCTATCCCGGTAGGAACTATTATAGAAATCACATCAGCTTCGCTTGCCGCTTTCTCTAGCTTTGTTGTAGCAGTAATTCTTTTGTCACTTATGAATTTCTTTAATAATTCATCTACACCAGGTTCATGCGGTAAATAATTTTTTCCAGAATTAACCATATCTACGATCTTCTCATTTATGTCAACGCCTATAACCTTATTTCCAGCTGATGCATATGCTAATGCGAGGGGCAGACCAACTTTCCCTAGGCCATAAACAGCAACAGTTACTTTTCCAGATTTTACAAGTTCTTTAATTTCCTCTTTAGTTTTACCAAAAATCTTCATTTAGTATCCCCTGCATGACGAGATTTAAATTAAACACATAATAATGCTTGATAATTCCTTAATCTAAAGCTTTCTCATAGGCAATTTTCTTTGTGTTGAATGTTTCACGAGAACTCACAGTTCTCGCGGGATTTCCAATAACAACACTGTCAGGATCAACATCTTTAGTAACTACTGCACCAGCTCCAACTACACTATTCTCCCCAATTGTGACACCAGGAAGTATTACAGATCCACCACCTATGACAGCGCCTCTCATTATTTTCACACCAACTAAACGCTTACTTGGTGGATACTTATCATTGAGAATTACTGCTCCAGGACCAATAAAAACGTCATCGCTTATCTCTGTTAATAATGGTATGTAAACGTTGCTTTGGATATTAACATTATTTCCTATTATTGTTTTTCCATCAATAACTGTTCCAGTCCCGATCTTTACATTTGAACCAATTATTGTGTTTTCTCTGATTAATACATTATGTCCCGTCTCTAAGTTATCTCCTATTCTCACGCTCTCATAAATGATTGATTTAGCACGAATTATCGCATTTTTACCTATCTCTGCACCTGAACTAACTTTATCAATCTCATCTATGTATGAGTTATCCGCCTCTAGGAGTCTTAATAAGTTTTTCTTGGACGGGTACCCAATCATTACATATGAATCTAATATAGTGTTCTCACCTATACGTGAGCGACCTAATATTATTGAATATGCGCCGATCTTAATCTTTCCTGATAGCACTGCCTTCTTGGACACGAAATATTTCATAGAATACACCAGCAGAAGATTACATCACTTCACTAAAAGAAATAGAATGTATTAATTTTTTCATTAATAATGAGTTTTTTAGACCTCCTCATAAGACTCATAATACTTCTCCATTTTCTGTAACTCTTCTGATATAACCTTTAAGTCATAGTCTAATTGCTCAGATATATAGGTCCTTAACGTTTTAATGCTCTCATTTACTTTTCGTATCATATCGTTTTTAATCTTCTCCACATAATCTCTCTTCACCGTGTACTCCTTAGCAAACCCAAGTAAATCCTTTAGATCATTAATAAGTTCACTTAATTGCTCTTTTATATCCTCTATTTTTCTGATTTTATTTGCTCCTACCTTGGAATAACCTCTGACTTCACCAGCTATAGAAAGCACACTTGATAAAAATTCATCGTACATTACCGTAAATTCGCTTAATGCATCGATTAATGAATTAATTGACTCCCTGTTTATATTGTCTCTTAGCTCAATTAAGTTCTCTTCTACATAAAATTCTAGCTCTTCAACACGTTCATGAATCTTCCTAAATTCATTCTTTATCTCATAGCTTAAGTCATCCGGTGCCTTCTGACTCATCGAACTCCTCCTCAGCCATCTCTTGTACCTCTTCTTCCTCTAATCTAATTTCTTGTTGAATAATTGGAAGTTCTTTCCCTTTCTCCTTAAGGAATCTATATCTGCTGAGAATTCTGTGTAGCCGTTCGGTTAGAGCTTTCATGTTTTTCTCGTTGATTCCTTTAGCCTCTTTTTTAATTAGATCTATTAACTCTTCTTCGTTATCCAGATTTGGGGAGATTGTAAGTGGGACTTTTCTCCATTCTCCCGCAACTTTTTCCTCACTAGGCTCCTTCACTACTAGTGTTATACCTTCAGGTAAGAAAACAATATTCGCGAAATATTCTTGAGCTATTGGACATAGATCTAAGTCACAAACCTTAAATGAATAAGCATGCTGACACAATACTTTATTTTCACTGTACTCTCTGTAAGCGCAAAAAGTAGTTGAATACAACACTTTCTTATCTAGCGGTAGCGTTGACATTTTTGTTCCCTCTAACATCTATTAATAGTACTCTTTCAGATGAGAGAAAAAGTAATTAAAAGTTATTTTAAAGATTTTATGTTTTTAGCTCAAATAAAAGTGTATTTTATTTGAACATACATATTCACAAACTTATGACAGCAAACTTCTTAGCTATTTTATTCAATAATACATTGAAGCTTTTTTCAACATTTTCTCCTGTCTTAGCAGAGATCTCGATATATTCTGTATCAAATTTTCTCGCCAAAGATCTACCATAACTTTCAGGTATTTTCCTTTCCTCAACTAAATCCTTTTTATTACCAACTATGATTATAGGGGTTTGTGGATGAAGATAAGTGAAATCTCTTATCCATGGTTCTAGCAACTCAATTGTTTTTGGTCTTGTTAAATCAAAAACGAACATGGCTCCATGAGACCCCTTATAGAAAATTTTCCTCAGGAACGAGAACCTCTTTTGACCAGCCAGATCCCATAGTTGAACTTTTAGTGTTCCAGTTGCTGTATACAGATATCTTATAAAAATATCTACACCCACAGTCATTTTATAGTCACTGACATATCCTCCACCAGATAAAACGTTTGCTATTGTCGTTTTCCCCACGTAAGCTTCACCTAAAATTGGAATCTTGAGTACATTTAGTGTGCTAGATAACGCGTATTTCTGGGAGAGAGCAACCATTAATTTAACACCTTATAAATACTCAGAAAACAAGTTTAATTATTTTTTAAAAATGAAAAAAACATCTAGAGATTTCCTAGATAATCTGGTGAATTTAATGAAATACGATGATTTAGCACACCCTATAGACTATCGATATGGAGATGAAAAATTAAGAAAATTATTTTCACTGGAAAACATTGTGAGAACTTATGCATACATAGAAAGCATTGTCGCGGAAGTACAAGCAGAATTAGGCATAATACCTAAGCAAGCAGCAATAGCCATAAAGAAGGCAGCTGAGCAAGTTACCGTAGACGAGGTATTGGAGGAGGAAAAAAAGGTTAGACATGATATCGTTGCACTTGTTAATGCTTTATCAAGAAAAGCAGGGGAGTGGGGCGAATATATACATTACGGTTTAACTAGCTCTGACGTCAAGGATACTGGGTTAATATTAATAGTTAAAGACGCTCTATCTATGATTCAACGGAAATTATATGACTTTATACTTCTACTTTCTGAGAAAGCTTGTGAATACATTGATTTACCATGCGTAGGGAGAACACATGGTATTCACGCTAACATTTATCTATTTGGTCATAAATTTGCTGTCTTCCTAGATGAATTCCTTAGGCATATAGAAAGACTAAGAGAAATAGAAAAACGCGTATTAGTTGGAAAGTTCTCAGGTGCTGTAGGTATTCATACGTCACTTGGAGAGAGAGGAGAGGAGTTTGAGAGACGAGTACTAGAGAGATTAGGTTTGGGTATATCTCTAATTTCTACACAAATAATACCGCGAGATAGGTTAGCTGAACTTATCTTACTCTTATCAATGATTTCAAGTGGTCTTGATAGATTCGCCGTGGAAATTAGGAACTTACAACGTACTGAAATATCTGAGCTGTATGAGCCTTTTGGTAAAGAGCAAGTTGGTTCATCAGCAATGCCACATAAGAGAAACCCTATTATGTCTGAAAACATATCTGGTCTTGCGCGAATAATACGCAGTATTTCTATAGCTGCCTTAGAAAACATGGTGTTGTGGCACGAAAGAGATCTCTCTAATAGCTCTACTGAAAGAATCATGTTACCTGAGATATTTCTCTTACTAGATGAACAATTATCCAAAGCGATCAAAATTTTGAGAGGACTCACGATTAATAAGGAAAGAATAATGGATAATATTGACATGACAAGAGGTCTAATTTATTCAGAGGAAGTGGTAATGGCTCTCGCTCGAAAAGGATATGGGAGATTGAAAGCGCATAAACTTGTTAGAGAGTTATCTTTCAAAGCATTAAGGGAGGGAAAACACCTTAAAGAACTACTTTTAAAGCATCCTGAAGTATCTAGCATACTTAGACCTTCAGAAATTGAAGAAATATTTAATCCATGGAACTATATTTCTGTCGCAAAGAAGCGCGTGAAAGCAACCATTAAGAGAGCTGAAAAAATATTAGGTATAAAGATAAGTTCGTGCTAAAGCTGTTTTATTTATCTAGAACCCCTTAACCACTAATGCTAATGAAAACAACTGCAATAAAAATAACATAGCACCCTCATACTTATCTAGTCCCTTATCAGCAACAGCTTGTCTGTAAAAGTAAAGAGACATACTAATAACAATCAATTGAAAAGCAATATATCTCGTTATGGGAATCAAAATTATTATTCCCATAGTTCCTATGACAAGCATTAATAATTGAATTGCACTAGCCAATAGATTCCCAACACTAGCTAACATCTGACCTCTACTGGCAAAAACCAAATTTAGTACAGCATCATAAATAGCGCTAGCAGCACCAATTAGTAACGCTGTCAAAACAAGTGGATCGCCAAATTCAGCGAGAATATTTGAACTACTTATTAAAAGCACTCTAGCTGTATCTGTAAGAAACTCTCCACCCAGAATAACCATCGCTGAACTAACTAGAATTATGAAAGTTGACTCTGATACAGTGAGTTTAGGTTCAGATATGTAGGATGGTTCACTAGCATATTTTACCTTCCTCACATTTACTGTGTAAACTAAGTAACTAATTGGTAGTATGAATGCTACCTCTCTAGGCAAGTAATAAATCGTTGATAGTCCCTTCTGAATAAATGCCTGACTTATCCAAAGAAAAGCGATCAATAGCGATGCTGCCATAGACCAATCAATGATCTCAAGCTCCTTACTTAGCACTGCATCAGGCATAGCAATTAATTTTCCTCCTTTATACGCTATGATTAATCCAAGCACCATGAAATTAAATGTCATGCTATATAATACAGTCATTACTGCGAGCTCGATCAATATGAATTCATTACTTGTTAAGGCTAGGTAGCAAAAGAAAATGGTTAAAACTATTTCCCCTAAAATAACCATTAGACTCGTGATGACTCCAATGACATACTCAGAAAAATCAAAATGCCTACCTAAATTATTTACAGCTGTAGCTAACCATTCACTAGGACGCGATACTAGCCATGCTCCTAAAAATATACTAGATATTACATGAATTACTTCTATCTCTTTGATGTAGCTCATTATTGTAAGAAATACTAAAAAAACAATTAATACTATTTCATAGTTCTTTAGCTTTATGACCTTCGTAATAGAGCTTGACCTAAATTTACTCACTATAGATCCTTTCCTCCTATGAAAGCTGTTAATATTTAATATTTTGAGATTCTCTAAGAAAAATACATTAAATACCTTAAAAATTTGAGTTAATTTTACTGAATAATCTAACTCTATTAACATATTTCTTTTTATCTAATATATCCTTTTCTGAAAAATAGGGATCTATTATGAAGGTATGTATTTACGTCTCACCGGGATTTAGTGAGATAAGGAAATATGTAACTAAAATTCTCAATGAGTACAAAATTGAATATAAGTTATGTGAAGAAAGAATAGAATCTCAATGCGAATTTGTATTTGTAATAGGAAAAGATGGTGACGTATTAAGACTCTTCCTACATAATCCTAACTTGAATAAACCAGTTTTAGGAGTAAATATATCGGATACAGCTAGTTTTTTAACTGAAATCAAGATCAGCGATCTTAGCTCTGCTGTATATAAGATAATAAATAATGAGTACTCTGTTGAAAGACACGTAAGAATAATGGCGATTACCGATGACTATACAGCTTATGCACTCAATGAAATAGCGATTTTTCCAAATAGAAGCGCCACATTGATGGAGTATGAATTGTGGATTGATGGAGAGCTAGTATGGAGAGATTATTCTGATGGAGTATTAATCGCTACACCACTAGGTAGTACTGCTTATGCAATGTCTGCTGGAGGTGTATTCATACATTCTAATGCATGCGTGTTAGAAATAGTGTCAGTTAACTCAATAGATCCATCAAGACGACCAATTATAGTTTCCTGTGATTCTGAGATAAAACTAAGTAATATTTCAAGCAGATATAAACCAGTATTAATTATCGATGGCGCAACTAGAAAAGCTGTAGAAGGAGATATAAAGATAATTAAAGCGAAATCACCAGCATTATTTGTTAAGATTAACAAAGAAGAATCAATCTTAGATAAAATTAAGCGCAAAATAGAACAATCTAAGGATATCTTAGATCTACCACCAAGTGCAAAATTTGTCCTTAAGATTCTAGAGTATGAAGGCGAATTAACACAGAGAGACATTGTTGAAAAAACGCTCCTACCGCCTCGAACTGTTAGATATGCATTGTCTATCTTGCTGAAAAAGGGTTTAATTAGCGAGAGATATGATCTGAGCCGAGATGCCCGAAAGAAGATATATTTTATACCTCAAAGAAGGCAATAATTGCTTGAACCTTAATTAAATTGATTACCTTTGCTAGTTCTCTTACTTTTAAAAAAGATATAATAATTCTTAATCAACAAAAAGAGATTATAACCCGGGTTTTTATCATGAATAAAAAAGGTAATTTCATCATTGCTACCCCAGATGAAATAAAAAAAGGCGAGACAACAGATGTATATTTCATAAGAACAGTTGATATTTTAAAGAAAGATAGTTTAGATAACGTAGTAGTTTCAGCTGAATTTACAATAAGCTCGATTCCTAAGAATTATGGATGGATAGTTTTTGCTGGTTTACGTGAGGTATTAAAATTATTGGAGGGGCTTCCAGTCGACGTATACGCTGTACCAGAAGGAACTCTGCTTCCTTTAAGAGATATAGATGGCGTGAGAATTCCAGTATTGGCTATTCAGGGGCCTTATGCTCGTTTCGCAATATTCGAGACACCTATTCTAGGTTTCTTAGCTGCGGCCTCGGGATATGCATCTAAAGCCGCGAGAATTAGAAAAATAGCTGGAAAAAACGTTCTCCTCGTTAATTTTGGTGCAAGAAGAACTCATCCCGCTATAGCTCCTTTTTGTGACTTTTATTCATATATTGGTGGTTTTGATGCTGTTTCATGCATTAAAGGCGCGGAATACCTAAATAAGAAGCCAACTGGAACAATGCCACATGCTCTTTTGATAGTCTACAAATTTATGACAAACGATCACTCGAACGGATGGAAAGCTTTCCATAAATATGTACCCAAAGACGTGCCTAGAATATTACTAGTAGATACGTTCTCCGATGAAGTTGATGAGACATTGAAGGCTATAGAGAGCATAGGTTACGAGAATACATGGGGTGTAAGATTAGATACCCCTGGAAGCAGAAGAGGGAACTTTGCTGATATAATCAGAGAACTTAGATGGAAATTACATGTAAGGGGATACGATAAGGTTCGGATTGTTGTCTCAGGTGGTATAAATGAAACTAACATAAAGCCATTAATTGAAGCTGGAGCAGAGGCATTTGGTATTGGGTCTGCAATAGCAACAGCACCATACATAGATTATGCTATGGATATAGTGTCCATTAAGGAGAATGATACGTGGGTACCAATCACTAAGAGAGGAAAATTTGATGGCATAAAACAACTTTGGAGATATGTTATAGATAATAAAATTCATTATAAAGTCACATTAGCTACGGATCCTCCTCCATCTAATAATTCTGAACCACTATTAAGAAAGGTAATGGAAAACGGTAAAATAATAGAAAAAATTCCAGAGCCAGATAGTATTCGTGAGTACGTGTTATCCCAATTAGAATACATTAAATCCAATGAAAACCCTCCATGGACCTAGATCATAATTAGCGCTTTCAAACCGTCAGTCATCCAAAGAATACATCTAGTGATGATTGCACCCCGCTCCGCTTTTCT
>Ga0190308_1000134_pt1 | contig 24631 bp, 15 predicted proteins | sample 48700756_MG_FD_165050 | JGI IMG/M metagenome (GOLD analysis project Ga0190308, IMG submission 165050) | Hydrothermal vent sediment bacterial communities from Southern Trench, Guaymas Basin, Mexico - 4870-07-5-6_MG | ecosystem: Environmental > Aquatic > Marine > Hydrothermal vents > Sediment ...
ATAGTACCAGCTAAGCGACTACCAGTGAGAAGCTTGACGAAAGCATACATGGATATTATTGAGAATACTTGATTAAATGTGGCGATAAGAGTAGCCATATTAATAAGTGGTATAGAACAAGCATTAGCTATAGCTAACCAATACAGAGGAAAGAGCACGGGATATGGACGTCTGTAGATATAGTAGTACTTTATGATATTGAACTTGTTCACAAAAGCCATCTGATGAATGTGAAATAGTGCGTCACCTCTTAATAGAAAATTATCACCGATAGCCGAGTAAAATACAAAAAGTCGGAATGCAATCGCTAACAATAACCCGAGCACTTCTAAGGCGTCTATATTTAATACTACCGACTTACCATTCCTGAGAAGGCGTACGAGGTACCATATGAAGATAATAGAGGTTACCAGTAGTATAATAGACCATGTAGTATACCTATGCAGGTTTAAGAGTGATAGGAGTAGGTTTGTCCCTCCTAGGATAGTGAGACTTATTATGGGGTAGAATATCGCTTTTTCCAGAAAAGTCCATTTACACTTTAGCATGCACCTATTTAGAAAATAAGCTGGTACATATGTTAGTAGTAACATCGTACTCAGCGAGACGAGTACAGAATACTGTGCTATATCATACCAAGGCATAAGTACTACGTGCTTATATTCAGGGGATATGAGATTAATTATCGCTCCACTAAAGGACATAATAGTTAAGATTAACAGAAGGGATACTATTATTCTTCTCTTCAAGTTTAGTATAAACAATCCTCTAGGTCTGAACAGCAATAGATATACTGTGAAAGTAGCTATGGCTGCTACAAGTATACAAAAGCAATTTAAATCGGAGACAAAGTATCTCCCTAAAGGAATAAGGGAAGAGAGAGTTCTAGCCAATGAGAATAGACTTACAAATACTATGAGTATAATGAGTACTTTTACAAGTGCAGTATTAAATTTTAAACCCATAATCATCCTCCCTCGGAGTAGTTTTACTAGTAGATTTAATAGTACTTAGATTTAACACTTATGAAAAATCAACTCTTCTCGTACGCTTATAAAAGTCGCCAGAAAGCCTCCTGTTAAAAGCAGGAAAGTGAGTGATCTAGTAATACTAATTACTAGATCCTAAATATGTGTTAACATCCTTACATGATCCTCATAATAGATATAAGTCATCTAGTAATACCAATTACATGAAGTCTCAAGGATTTAATGCTAGAGAGTTCATTCGGACTACTATAGAGGAAATATGTAATACTGTAGGGAGTTCAAAAGTCCTAGCTGCATGCTCAGGTGGAGTTGATAGTACTACAGCGGCAGTACTCGTATCTAAGGCCTTAGATAGACCTATTAAGGCCGTAGTACTAGATGATGGGCTTAGGAGAGAAGGAGAACCTAGAGCAGCAGTTCGAATGCTGAGGAGGCTTGGATTGAACGCAGTCCTAGTGGATGTGAGTGAAGAAATTCTAAAAGCATTAAGGGGAATAACTGATCCTGAGGAGAAGAGAATATCATTCAGAGAGGCATTTTACACAATTCTCGGAAGACTAGTCAAGAAGGAGGGGGCTGAGTTCTTAGTACAAGGTACTATAGCAGCTGATGTAGTCGAAACAGTAAAGGGTATTAAGACTCAACACAATGTACTAGTTCAGATAGGTATAGATACCACTAAGTATGGCTTCAAAGTCCTAGAACCACTGAGAGGTCTTTACAAGTGGCAGGTTAGGGAAGTCGCTAGAGAGCTAGGAATACCGGAGGAAATAGTCAATAGAATGCCATTCCCCGGTCCAGGGTTAGCTATAAGGATCTTAGGAGAGGTAACTAAGGAGAGACTTAGCATCCTGAGAAAAGCCACGAAGATAGTCGAAGAAGAGACCAAGAATATAAAGGCATTTCAAAAATTTGCAGTACTATTGAGCGATAGAGCTACAGGAGTTAGAGAATACAAACGCATTTATGGAAATATAATAGTAGTGAGGATTGTTGATTCAAAAGATGCACTAACCGCTAGGGCATTAGAAGTACCTTTTCAAGTGTTAAAGAGGATAGCATATAGGATAACTCAGGAGATCCCACAGGTGAGTAGAGTTTTATACGATATTACAGATAAACCTCCAGCAACTATAGAATACGAGTAATAATCATTTTTCTCTTTATAAGTTCCTACAAAGTTTCTACTTTGTTTTAGTAATAGCCCACACATATCCTTAAAATGGCTATTAGTAGTAATATTTAGGTATAATTATGGAAATGGACAATAGGGATGAATATATCACGATTACTAAAAAAGGCATCGATATCTTAAGTTATGAGGCTATAGTGATAAACTCGAATATTCTTAAAGCCCTATCAAAAGAGAAGATTATAGTACCAAAGTACTGCAGACGGGATGTTAAACATCATGTTACAATTAAATCAAGGATATACGTATAATAGTACGAGGACTTCAATAAGAACTGAGGGTATTATAAATCTAACAGAGCTAGAAAGTTCATCATCAAGATATGAAATGTATCGACTGTTATTTTCCCATCTCTCATCACATCGATGCAAGTCATAGAGCGAATGGCGGTACTAAGAAGACTCTAGGATAGTTCACAGACTATCAGGGCGCCAGCCCATCGTACTAAGAAGCAGGAGGACTTAAATCTAGAAAACTTTAAGCTATGAAGAATTAATAGAGTAAAGCTCATTGCATCGAACTGGTAAAGTAAATGTATAACTAAAGATATTTCAATGTTCTCATACTTATATAATTGATGAGTCGAACAGTTAGGTTTAGTGTATCCATTCCCAATAATCTATTAAGGGAGTTCGATAGGTTAGCTAGTAAACTGGCGCTAGATAGATCGAAAGCTATTAGGATGGCTATGAGAAATATGCTAGCAGAGTATAAGTGGATTGAGAGAATGGCAGAGCGAGTAGCGGGTGTACTAGTACTACAATATGCTTTCGAGGAGTTCAGGGGTAAAGCGCCAGTCCTTAAACTACAGCATCAATATCACGATATCATAATCTCTACTATGCACATCCACTTAGATGAAGAGAATTGCATGGAAGCATTGGCCTTGAGGGGAGATACTAGAAGGGTGAAGGAATTCATAGATAAGGTTCACTCACTAAAGGGATTAAAACAGATGAGGCTCACGCTTATCGAATTGGAATGAAAGTGGATAAAAATACACCATCTGCTCGTTTAGCTAGTACGGGAGAGGCCATATAGACTTTAGGAATATAGCTATAGACACTGATATTGCTATAGCTACAGAGAGTCCCATAGCAAAGCCTCCGAGCATCATGTAACCATACTTCCTCAAATCTATTCTACCTTTGCTCGCATGGTACACAATCTTTCTGAGTGTAGCGCCTATGAACATGGCTAATGGTGTGGGAAGCGGTTGGATACCAGTCATGATACCTATAGTTGATATGGGAATGTGAAGTATATTTGCTACAGATGACATACCTAGTACTATAATGAATGAGTATATAATGAGCATAGGGTTTAAAGAGTATATCTGCCTAGTATACCAAAGTACACTTCGAGCGGCTCGTAGAGGCCAGAATATTTGTGCATAGGGGAACATGGGAGACGGTATATAGCTCATCTTCCATATAAACTCAGAGAATATAAAGTTTAAGAGCATGGCTACAGGTGCCGCTACTAAATATACAGCTTTTATATAGCTCCTAAAGGTACATCTAACGCCGCTACATATGTAAAATCTTCTAGCCCATTCAAAGCCTGTAGGTACACCTAGTGGAGCAAACCATGGCCATATGCCGAGTTTGCTATGTACTGGTATATTATAAGCCATCATAGTCGCTATGAGAATATTGTTAGCGAACTCTGGAGGAGCGGGTATGGAAAGACCCGTCTCGGCATACGCTCTTATCGATATTAAACCATATAGAGCAGGCCATACTACTATTAGGAAAAGTAATGGAAGCATAGGGAACCCCGGAATTAATATCAGCTCTAGTAGTAAGAACCACACTAGCGTACCTACCAAATATATCCCCAGTATGCTCTTAAAAGATAACCCCCCAGCGAGCTTTAAAGTTGAGGAGGGCTTATATAGACTTTTAAAAGTCATGTAGAGACTTTTCCTCCTTGCGATGATCTGTTCCACGAACACAGCAAAGCCAGCACCTATCGAAACAGCAATCCAGATGTACAGATTGCTCCAGTAGAGTATGTCGGGGAGTTTCATACCCTTAGGAAACTCAACCCACTTCGGAATTAGGTAAGGAAAATACCATACTACCATCGGATTACCTATTAGAGATACGAAGAGGGAAGTAGCGAACATACATACGACCAAGTGATACCATGGCAGTACTATACCTAGAAGATAATTTAGAGGATTAGTATCTAGACCCACCATAGCCCCGGGGAGTACATCCTGGAAGGCCTCACTCATGTCTAACCAGGGGATTGGTATTATCTCTATACGCAATCCTATAAGCGATTGAGAGAGTATGGGTGTTCCATAGGCTATCATTGAATATACGAACCCTATTAATGCGGAGAGTACAAAGATTCTCATTCTCTCGGGTTCTCTGCTCTCAAGCACACTAAGAATTTCAACATTAACTCTAGCCATAGGCCAGGGAAGTTTCTCTACTTCAGTGTATAAATAGTAGTAGAAGAATCCCAGCGATATCCCCATTACTAGGCTGAGTATCCAGAATATCATGGAGAATAGTATTACTGGACCCCATTCTGGGTGAAGAAATGTCCTTATCACCTGTGCTCTTATAAGCTCGTTCTTAGGAACCCACCAATATGGAAGTAGTTCTGAGATTCCATAGGCATGTACTATAGGGCTGTTAGAGAACCATACTCTATAGAATGCAGATGGAAAGTCTAACCCTACTCCTGCGTATGCGGCAGTACCTACAGCTGCGAACATTACGAGTAGCTCCTGTTTACTCAGAGGGGCTCCGTACATTAGGGCTAGCCAATAGAAGAGTATGACCACCGCCCAAGTGAGATCTACAGGTGGAGGCCCTATCATCAGTTCAGCCCATATCAGTGTTGGCAGTAGTACTACTGCACTGTATATAGTGGCGAGTACTACTCTCCAGGTCAGTCCACTTTTCCATTCTCCAGCTTCTCCGCTCATTTTACATTCCCTCTTTGAATATCTTCTCCCCTCTTTCTAGGTGTTTCTTCTTATCAATGCTTCTAAGGCTCTTCCATAGGAGCATCTGTTTTCTCACTTCGTCTACGAATTTCTTATGACTTGATATCCATAAATATCTCTTTCCGGATAATAGTTTGGAATACATACCGAAGTTAACCCTCTTAGTAACTTCATCGGGTAGTGCCAGTATTTCTACGTCTTCTACTATAGCGGCATCATATGGTGGTAGGCGAGTTCTGAGGATAATCCCATATACTTTACGGCCTTCTCTAATCCCTGTAAAGGGCTTTGGAGGAGCCTCGGGTCTGAACTTCTCCTCTAGAGCTATGCCCTCAAAGTATTCCATGATATAGGATAGTAGACCTTTAGCATAAGTAAGGCTCGATGTGGTTACGGGGAGTGGTATATACCATTCGTTTCCTCTGGGCTTGGTTGTTATCCTCCACTTCCTCTCGAGAGATGGTGTTACATATGTAGATGCCTTAACTGCAGGGTATAGGCCTGCTATTGTTACTGCTAGCATGCATATTAATAGGGATATTGCTGGATAGGGTGAGGAGAAGTCTATAGGATATCCCATAGGACTAGTGAGGGAGATGAAGTAACCTATGGCCATGGAGACGAGATAACCCAGAGTAGCACCCAGTACTGCATAAACTATCCCCTCGGTTAGTATCATTGATGCTACGTGCATTGGTGAGAGACCTAGACTACTATAAATGTTAATCTCTCTATTCCTCTCGTATATCGAGGCTACCATGACATTTATGAGTATAAGTACCATTAGTGAGAGGGGAACTATAAGCTGGTGTAGCCCTTTGAGTTCATAGCCCCGCAACCAACGCAGGAAGAGAGTTTTACTTCCATCAGATACGTATGTTGAAAGGTATACGAGGTGTTCTGATATGTCTCGTGATGCTTGATCCAGGACTTTAGTATCCGCAATCTCCACAGCTACAGAGGTTGTTATTCCTCCTATTCTTATCGCTAATTCGTACGGTAGTATTATTACTCTATCCTTTGTCTTCTCAGGAGATCCTGGAGGAGCAAAAGGATCTGGAGGAGTGATCAGATCACCGTCTATATCCATCAAGAGCTTAGGAATGTATTCATGTGGAATTATCTCTACTACTGTCAATCTTATACCCGCTACGTAGATAATATCCCCTATTTCTACTCCCAACTCATTGGCTAGGTCATCTGTTATCATTGCACAGAGACTCATTCCTCTCCATAGTCTCTGAGTAGTCTCCTCCTTTAGGTACTCACTCAATAGGGGTTCTTTATTACTCACACCTATTACCGCCTTAGCGAAAGAAAGCATTCCCTTTTCCGACATAGCATACATTCCCCCTCCTGGTATAGGTGATCTCACCCACGCTCTAGGGGCTAGTGTACCCTTGTCTACGAAGTAACCCTTTAGATATTCTAGGAGCGATGGAGATAGTTCTCCTACTTCTGTTTTTACAAGCATACCTTTATATGGAGGTTTGATAGGTTTAGGTACCATGATCATATAGTCACCAAAGGTCCATGCTGTAAAGAGTACGAGTGAGACTACCATACAGACTATAGATATTAACGTGAGTGTAGTTCTCAGCTTACGCTTCTTCAAGTTTCCTATACCTACTGATAGAGCAGCTGAGAGTATCGATAGTCTAGAGACATCAATAAAGTGCATACCTATGACTTTCTTCCTTATCTCCTTAGCTACTGTAAAGACACCGACTATTATGAATCCAAGAGCTGGAAGGCTTAGTATAAATGAGACTATACTTAGAGATGCCATTGTACTGTACCAGGCAACTCTAAGACCAGGGTGTAGGATGTATGTTATCAGTATGAGTACAGCCAGTATCGATATGATGGATATAATTCTCTTAAGCCCTCTTTTCTCTAGTATTAACCTTTCTATTATTAAGGCTGTGGGTATAAGTAGTACCATTATTAGTACATTCGTGTATACAATATTGGAATATACCTCTTTAGCTATGAGATAGGCTTTTCTAGCTAAGTACCACGACCTGTATATTAGCGTATACGCCTCTGTATGCATTCCCTTATCCATCATTTCAAGACATTGCTCGTATAGTCTCTTAGCCTCTTCGTAGTAGCGTACAGCAATGCCTATAGAGCCTGAGAGAGCAGGCTCTTTTCTGAGAGATTCCAATCTCTCTCCAGCTAGTTTTAGCATCTCTTCAGCGTATCTAAGCGCAGTCATACTGATATCAAGGTATTCACCCACATCAACACTCACTCCTCTTACTATGGCTAAGGGAGTTGCCTCTCTAATACTCATAAGGACTATGTCCACTGGAGTATTCGGTGGTACAAATATAAGGGCGTCATAACCTACTGCGGGGTCTCCTATACCCAAGCTAATGATCTGCTCTACAAGTAGTGGGCTAGGAGGTGTCGATATGAAATACCCATACTTTATAAGCTCGGCATAACTTCTCGAATCGTATAATTTCATCGCGTAAGGCTCAAGTGCCTCTACGAGCGGTGTTGTAAGTGTAGTAGGATCTATCATATCGTGGAGTACTATGGTTCCACACTTGAAGAGCACTATGTTTACAGGTTTCTTTCCCGAGCACTCGCTATCTGAACTTAACGAGAATACTGGTCCGTAGGGCCACAATCTAGTTCCGTAGGTTCCATAGTCTGGCGCCCATTTTATGTTTCCTGTCTCATTATTTATTACAAATGCGAGTATCCGATATGGATGTTCTCCTATACCCCAACCAGAGGGCTTTAGACCGGGTATTATGAAATCTCCTGTAGAGTTTGCCTTGACTACGAAGTGGTGTCTATATCCAAATCGTGTTGTACTTAATCTTAGATATGCTATTATGAAATCTCCCCTGTCGAGTACTAGATCCCACCTATTATCATACCACTGTTTCGAGTAGTTGTAGTAGCGTACTTTTCCTCTCAGAAGAGCTAAACCCAGTGGTGCTGTCCTCCTATGGTCGTGCATTATGTCACCTAGCATATCTTCTGCCTCTTCATCTTTCGATAATATGCCTATGATCATTGATGCCAGCTCTACTTGAGGTCTAAGCATTTCCGGATTTACCATATCTAACTTCTGTATGGGTGTTTCCCAGAATACTCTAGCAGAATGCGCTGTAAAGAAGGTAACTGCTGAGATCCCTGTATTTATAAATATCTCGCTTATATGGTTCACTTGTGATGGAAGTCCATGTCTTTCAAAGGTCTCTAATTCAAAGTATACCTTGTACTCCCTCCCTGCGATGGTGTATATGTACTCCCAGTACTCTCTTTGTCCTAGTCTAACTCTTCTATGTCTCTCCTCTCCACCAATCCTATGTTTTATATACTTTTCAAATGGTTCTATTCTTCCAGGAGCACGACCTGCAGTCCAATCTATTCCTCCAAGGAAGGTTCCGGTAGTCACTAGAGCTATAGCTGGAGAATCCGATGAGAAATCTAATGAGAGTACTAACCTTATCTGGTCTCCCATTATACCTATTGGTCCTCTACTACCATTAGCGTACTTAGGCTGGTTCCAGTGCTCGAAGAATATTTCATTCGCAAAGTACCTGACACCGGCCATTCCTAAGGGCTGTCCTGAGAAAAATCCTATTAGTACGTGCCAGTATGGTTTGAGTTCCTTGAGAATTCTAGCAATCTCTAAGAGTGCTGCTGGACTACAAGATTCATCAACTCCTCTAGTCAAAGCGGGAACTATTCCATAGGCATCGAGATGAGCGGCAAGTAGGATAGTATAGTTGGACTTAGCCCCTACAGAGCCGGGGATGAAAGCGAATACGTTCTTTACCTCCACCTCACGCCAATACATATTAACATTTAGTCGAGCTCTGACCTCTCCCTTTGCGAGTAGGGATAGTAGATATTTAGCATCCTCCTTCTTTATGTATACTCTTGGAAACTTTATTGGTACTTCAAGTGACTTATAATCCCCTTCTCCTCTTAGTGTCAGGTCAGGCTCTATGAATACTACAGCCTTAGCACCTAGGTTCATAGCGTACATCCAGTTTGACTTACTGTTATAGTCCATTAGGACAATATTATTTCTTACATCTATACCTCTGAAATCCTTTACCTCACCCTTACCCACGTAGACCAACTTCCCCTCTATTCCTCCTGGGGTTCTACAGGTCTGTATAAGGTTGGGTAGTAGTGCATAGACTCTAAAAGTCCTTCTTTCAGGATATGTAATAGTGAGTGTCGAATTTATGTCGTAGGGAACTAATGCCTTATAGCTCCAGATCCAAGTGTTCAATCCTAGTTCTTTGGATAAATATTTATACACGTATTTTACATTCCATTCATATCCTTCATAACCTGTGAATCTACTTCCATGGGTAGAAAGTTCTCTTACATGTTCCATTATATTATTCATACTTATCATATTTAGTATTTTTTCAGCAAGTCGTGCCTTATCTATTGGACTCGAAGACGGTTTAGCATTCGTTAAGGATGTACTTGATATCACGATGGGTGTTATTAATATGATAAGTAGGACTAAGCATAGATGTCTGGACATCATATCACCAGTATCAATAATCGATTTGGGGAAAAAAATATTTCGTATTGTGTGAATTAGATAGGTATCCATCTCTTACCTAGCCACATCCAAAGGAAGAGTGGATAGCCCCAATGGTACATTATGAAGGATCCAAAGAATAGCCCTACGAAGAATGGGACAGCATACTCCGAGTATATCCTCACTCCGAATACTTTAAGTACTATGAGCTTAATTATGAAGGCTATTGTATAGCTGATGTATCCGTAGAAGTTTAGTAGCGATAGTAGAGGGATAGCTATTGGATTTATTATGAACCATGCAAAGGTAGTTCGTAGGAACATCAGTATTATCCCCAGAATTGCACCAACCCAGGCTGCCTGCCATCTTACTGGGTGAACTTCTGTCCATTTTACGACAGACTGGCCAGCGCCTAGTCCATTGTTCAACGCACCATCCCAGCTGGTAGTCCATGAATGCTCCCAATTGCGTAGACCTTGCACGCCTATAGTGTACCAGCCTATGACTACTGATAGTATAGAGGCCAGTATTATAGTCGGTAGTTGTACCTTGAACACCTCCTTGGGATCAGTATTGGTCTCAAGAGCTATCTTATAGCTGAAGATGCCCGGTATGACTGATGAATGTGGTTGATAGCATGTTAAGTTCGATAGTACATAGCCCATTCCGTATCCAGTTACCGATTTATTTAGTCCTAGAGCAGAGGTCACAATCCAACTGTACTCTCTGTCATACTGCTGTATTCTGAAGCCCCATGGAAGTAAACCAGGTCCCCATGCCTCTCCTGCATACCTTATCACAGCAAACCAGACTACAATGATGTAAGGAATTGTAGCTAGAGTGGCTACTATATGAATACCGCTTATGACCATCCAGATAATAAATACAACCATACCCAGTAGGAATAGACTCCACATCATCCTTGGGGATACGGGCTCTCCAGGCTCCTCCTCTCCCCTCAGGAACTTCTTGAAGAGCCCTATCCAGGTATCTCTGGTATAGAATAGTAGGTACATGGCTACTCCGAAGGTCATAGCATTGAACATGTATGCAAGTGCCCCTGGCCAATCTCGTCCGAAGTACATAGCCCATAGGGAGCCCCATCCGGGGTCTCGCTTCTCTGTTGGGACCACTCCTGCAGATACCATTATTGCTGGAAGTAGTACTAAGAATATCCAGTGAAATAGTACGCCTGTGAATAATATGTCTAGTGGAAACAGGAAGCCTAGGCCAATGTCTTCAAGACATATGGAGTAGGATGTCACAGATCTCTGGAAGGGCTCTGGACGTGGTATAGGCTTATACCATTCTGCAATATTGATTGGGGGCTTTTTGAATATCAGAGTTGGGAACTCGTAGAACAGATCGTGAACAATCGCTATTATTAGGCCAATCCAGAATAGTAAGGCTTTCTTACTCCATATTATTGTTCTTCTAGATCCCTCACTCACAGGAGTAGTAACCATATTTATTACGGTCAGTGTAGTAGTAGTTACTGGATAGGGCAACTTCTCTATCTCTATCATCCTCTTTCTGAAGATTAATACAAGTCCATATAGCCATATGTTTACGAATAGGTAGAATAGCACCCACATCACTATCGGAACAGCCCACTCACCGGCATAGGGTATGCTCCACTCCCAGGGACTTCTAGAGGCATGATATGCAGCCAGGATCTCATAGTCTCTTGGAGCCCATGTGGGAGGAAGGTATTCAATAAGCCATTTATATTTCTCTGTACCTAGCATTCCATTCATACACCATGCCCATATTCCCCACCAGAAGGTGCTGGGAACTACTACAGTAGCTACAGCATACACTATGGTCCACTCCTGCTTAGTCAGCATGAACTTCCTGGATACCAGTGTTAGTAGCGATATTATAACCATTAGCGGGAACAGTATAGTTTGCCATCCGAAGTACCATCTCCATCCTAAATAGGGAATGTAGTGCCAGAACCAGTAGTCGGGACCAGCAACTCTGGGGTGGAAGCTGAATAGGAATATAACGTATGTCACTATGAAGATCAATGCACACAGTGTCAGCGACTTCGCTGTAATACCCTTTACCTTTACTTCAGTAACCTCGCTCATCGAAGTATAGCTAGTCCATGCACTTATAAACATTAGCAAAAGATTTATATTATGGAGCGAACTTTTCACTTTCCCAAAACATTATAAGGAACTGACAGTAAAGTGGACTGGTGAAGTCCATGGTAGAGTTCTGGTATCAACTTCCAGTCACCGCTAGTGTTGAATACATATATAAATGTGCACTGAAGGCTGAGGAAGTGGGTTTCGATGGATTAACTCACGAGGATCACTTCATAGTAAAGGGAGTGGGAGCTGGATGTAGACCTGAATGCTGGACTTTCCTATCGGCTATCGCTATGGTGACTAAGTTGAAAGTAGGATCCCTCGTTACCTGTATTCCATACAGACCTCCTACGCTACTGGCTAAGATAATCACCACTCTAGACCACCTCTCCAAGGGGAGAGTTGTCCTCATCTATGGAGCGGGGTGGTGGAAAGAGGAGTTTGAAAACTTCGGGTATACATGGGAACCCGATAAAGTTCGTGTGGATAGAACCCTAGAGGCTATAAGACTGATAAAGAGGCTCTGGACTGAGGAGAATGTGACCTTTGAAGGTAAGTTCTATAGAGTGAAAAATTGTACACTATATCCGAGACCCTATCAGAAGCCTCATCCACCTATAATTTGTGGAGGAAAGGGGAAGAGAATGAGAATATTCGCTGCCAAGAATGTCGATGGCTGGATGGGCCCTTTTAGTATAGATGCTGTTGACGAATACCTAGAGAGTAAGGAGACAATAGATAGGTATGTTAAAGGGAGGAAGTTCATCTATGGTCTAGCGACCCGCTTTAAAATGGATAAGGTATCCCAGAAGGATCTTAAATACTGGATTGAGAAGTACATAGAAATTGGAGTAGACGTAATAGATATAAGAATGGATCCGGATACCGAGAACTTAAGGTTGCTTGACAAAATAGCTCCAGTAATCAGGTATTTCAAAAGTGAGTACTAAGCATCATTAAGGATAGCTTAACGCAGTTTTTTACAAAAATACTACTGAGAGTTAGAGGAGCTTGGAGAATTAGAGGAGCATCCTTAGATAATCTATACCCTTAGTCCTCAGCATCTCCTTTACTTTTCTCACTTCACTTTGAGAGCCGCACCACATTGAGAGTAGTAGTCCCTTATGTGGTACACTCTCTAGTACACTCTTCAGACTACTCGAAGGAATACTCAGCACTAGTTTCTTATCAGATTTCAAGATCTTCCTGTACAGGGGATACCATTTCTCGGATCCTCTATGAGGTTCTGAAGCCCCTGGTACCCACTGAATTCCATCTAGTTCGGGTATACTAAGAAGCATATCAACATGTGGAAGTTGTCCGACCCCATCTAGATGATATATAGTATGGTCGAGCCTCCTACAGTGCTCTCTTAGATGTGGTAATGCGAACCTTCTGAACATCCTAGGTGAGAACATATAGGCTAGATCACATTGTATGGGATACCATTTCTCAGGACACCATATGGTCATCCAAGCAGATGTACCGCTTTGACCTATGAGCTTATACAGTTCTTCATAACATTCATGCCATAGATCAGTAAGTCTACATATCACTTCCTCTACTATATTTGGCTTAGTGAACATATCTCGAAGCATGTTAGGTACTCCTCTTAGGGAGGCTAATACATCAATTACCCCACCTATATCAGTCATACCTACTATGAACTTATCGCGTGCTTGTTCACCTATCTCCTCAGCTAATCGCTTAACTAAGTACCACCATTTACCCTTTAACTCTAGTTCTCTAAGCTCTTCAAGCTTGAAGTACTTACGAGGATCTGCATAAGCACCGAACCATACAGTATCTCCTGTGAATACTAGTTCAGCACCTAGGAATGCTCCAAGTACTCCAGGACCGAGGTTCAGCCATAGGTTTGGATAGGCAGCAGCGCCGAAGTACGTCCTTTGACACCACTCTTCAAACTCTCTGATTATAGCCTCTATATTCCCTAAGTTTCTAATAATCCACCAGGCATCCAGCTGTCTATATTCTCTTACTCCCTCCCTCGGAGACCATATTTGAACTAATGGCTCAGTGAGCTCATTCTCCCACCATGCCCTATAGATCTCTACACATTCTTTCCAGTCTGGTTTGTACTTTAGCATACTATATGTTCATAAACTATCCATAGTGATATCTTTTAAGAGTTATCATAAAATAGTATTGAAGAGATGCTATTTAATACATCCTCAAGACCTTCTTAACCTCTTTAGCAATCACTCTAGCGAGTGGAACGGGTACTGCCTCTCCTACCTGGTTAAACTGGACATCTCTGCCTCCGAGGAAAATGTGATTATCTGGAAATCCCATTAATCTAGCCTGTTCTCTGACTGTTAGAAGTCTATTTCTAAATGGATGCACAAACCTAGAGGATCCCATGACTGTAGGAGCTAGTTTAAAGGGATGGAGTCTTATATAGTTCGTGTATACTTTATTACGAGCGCCTCTAAAGTAGATAAGAGCTTCACCCCATTTGAGAGTGGCTATTTTTCTCCTCCTTCTCGGAGAGAGCGGTACGGGTTCATGATTTGGTATATCGTGGATACTATCAGGTTCCGGAAGATCTCCGATAGCATCTATTACAGTACACCTCTTTTTCAATTTCCTAGGACTAAGTTTGATATTTGATACGAATACTCTTGTCCTCTCTGAAGGATTACCATAATCCTCTGCTTTAAGTATATTGAAGAATATCCTCTCATATCCTACTCTTTTGAATTCTCTTTTCAGGGCCTCCCTAAGCTCTACTATCCCTGGAACGTTTTCCATGATAAAGATTCGAGGCTTTAGATCTCCTACAAATCTGATGAAGTGAAGGGTTAGAATTCCTAGTGGATCCTTATAGAGTCTATCGAGAGGTGTTTTCATTCTTCTAGGATTGGTAGGAGTGAAGGGTTCACATGGGGGACTACCTATGATAACATCTATGTCCTCTCCTATACACTTTAGGATCTCAAGGGAGTGTACTAGTTTTATATCCTCCTCTATCACTATAGCTCCTGGAAAGTTCTCCCTAAAGGTTCTAGCAGCAGGAGTGAAGTTATCTAAACCACACACTATCTCAAATCCTTCCAGCTCAAAGCCACGGGAGAATCCTCCGGCTCCACAGAAGAGGTCTACTACTCTATACATGATCATAAGATATTCCTTACTACCCTTTTATAAAGACAGTGGTCAATAGTTTTTCTTTAAATTCCTTAGTCTATCACAATACTTTCTTAGTCCTCATAGTCAGAAGGTGTTCCCCATAATTATTTGGCATTGTAGGGGGAGATGTTGCCCGACCGCCAACACTCGGTATCATAGTTGGACGATCCAGCGTCTTTTCACTCACCGAGCTCTCTTCCGGTGGGCTAATCCCCCCATTATATTACTATAAAAGTGGTAGTATATTTCGATTACTATAGGCTAGCTTTGATGGAGTGAGTACTGTACTTAAGAAGAAGTGCATATATTGTAAGAGCGATTAGTTCAGCTCCGATGCTCAATATTATTATTGCACTGTATACTTTCACCTGGTACAGGTAAGAAGTTATAGTACTTCCTATAAACCACAGAAGACCAAGTAGTGATGAGTATACTCCATAGGCTAGAGATCTAATCTCGGGGGGTGCTAGATCAGCTATAGAGGCTCGCATTATAGTCTCGATCATACCCATAGTGAGACCCCATGTCATCGCGGTAAGGTATAGGGAATATTTACCTGAGGCTCCAAATAAAAGAGGTGTTATTGGAAGAGCTGTTAATGGAACTATAGTCATAGATTTTAAACCTATACGATCATATAAGAAGCCTATTGGAAGTGCTACTAAAGCGTCTATAAACATTGCTATTAAGTATAGAATCGGCACCTCCCAGTCCTCTATTACTCCTTCTCTAGAGAGATTTTGGGCATGATAGGTTATTAGACCCCAGTGTAGAAATCCTAATACCACAAACAATGAGGCTATAGTATACAACCAGTACGACCTACTTAGCTTCGGACCGGTACTAGGTTTAGTAATAGTTACTGCTCTGGGACTAGGATAACTCCTATAAGCTATGAAGAGTGATACTAGAGCTAGTATAGCTGGTATGCCCAGTATTGAGAACGATAGTCTATAGCCTACGAGTACATTCTGTTGAGTTGCGATAGAGACACCCACTATAGTCGGGCCTAGAATAGCTCCTACCTGATCCATGACCTCATGAATCCCAAACCCCTTGCCTCTTCCCATACCTTCGGTTACCTCTGAAATTATGACATCTCTAGCAGGAGCTCTTAATCCCTTCCCTAGTCTCTCAATTAAATAAAGCCCCAGAGCAAACTCCCATCGTCCTGTAATAGAGAGTAGGGGTATAGCTAGATTAGTACTATAGCCTAGGAATACAAGGAACCAATAGTATAAGCCAGATCTAACTTTATGTGCTATAATACCACCTAGTAATCTCATGAGATAGCTAAGAAGCTCTCCTAGTGCCAATACTCCGACAGAAACTGGGGGAGCTCTTAAAAGGTTTAAGTAGGCACCACTTATCGATCTTCCTCCTTCATAAGTTATATCCGCCAAGAGAGATACTATTCCAAGAGCTATAAAGGTCAACAGGAATTTCTTCTTCATAGTGTATAAGATATTTTGAATGTAAATAAACATTTCTCTAAAGAACAGAACTCATACAACACTATTCCGTAGAAGCCTGTATATACTATTTCTCAGTGATAGTTAACTTTCTCCCCTATGGAGTATTCTAAAGGATATTATAGTGTATGAGAGAGCTGTGAAAAAGCAGTGTCCGAGTATTGTGTATATAGCGTAAGTGTAGGAGCATAGCTGTGGTACTAGTTTCGAAAGTAAAAACCATATTATCATATGGAGAACGTATACGGAGCGTCTACCATCGATCTTGGTGATGAACGCGGCTATACCACTATGGTACTTAAGAGATTTCCCTGTAGTAATCCAGACTATATGGTATATATGGCGTACATAACTATCAAGTATTAACCACAGTAGGCCTAGAGCTAGAAATGTTAGGCTTCCTGTATCCATCCAGCAGAGTAGGGTGAATGAGGCATACCAAGCTTGTTCATAAAGCATATCAAAACTGTGTTCTAGTTTGCCTATTAGAGTCTTCCTCTGACGTAATCTTGCAATTTTTCCATCAACTCCATCCAGTATGCCCACTAGAAGAGCTAAGAGGAGGGCTAGGAGGAGATTTCCTGTAAGCATTAAATAGACTGTAAGAAAGGCGAGGATATAGGTCAATATTGAAATATGATCTGCGCTTATAAACTCGAGATCATAGAGTAGGTAGACTATAAAGTCTTCTATTGGCTTATGGATTCTGCTCATTACATGAGTTCCCTTCTGAAGCTTCTGAATGTGCTCCCATTTAGCCTTATTCATTAGCACTATTCTTCACCTCTCCTAGAGGGGGATTTGAAGATGTAGTGTAGATCATTTTATCAGCTATATACTCAAGCAACTTATTCCAATATCCAGTCAAGTATACTCTAGCCATCTTTACTAACCTGTAAATTAGCGCTATCATCATGATGGCTACAGAGCCACTCATTAGAAGAGGTAGTATGGGGTTGTTCTTTCCAATGGCTATTGAGATAGGAGATATTATGGCATACCAGAGGAAGACCAGGATGAGTATATATGTTACGTTAAGCACTATAGAACCATATACGGTGCTTGTCACATGAAGTCTTTCAGCTATTCTTTCCCATAGTATTTCCGTGAGGAACTTGAGAGCGTTCACCATACGATAGCCATAGATCAGTACTATTATACCATACACGAGCTGTACTACTAGGTCTAGTTTAACTTCTAAGACTCCTAGGACTACTGAAATCTCTGGAATATAGGGGCCTATTAACCATATGAAAATTGTACATAGTAGTAAATTCAAAATGCTGGTAAGTAGTACTTCGATACTGTAGCGAATACGAGATCTCATATCTTCAGCACTGGGCTTTACAGAGGGTATTGGGGGTCTCCAGAGGGTTCTAAAAGATAAACCTCTAAGACTTGAAAAGTACCCTGTGATAGGTTGTATAATAGATAGTAGTAGGATTATTACTGAGCATACTAGTGCGAGTGAAGGTGCGCCTAGGAGTAGAGCTATCAATATGAAAGAGTACCTTATCCCCCTAGCTGTGGGAATGCGCTCTTTAAAGGTTAATTCTGGGGATTTAGTGATGTTATAGATTAAATTAGCATATTCTGTTAGGGCAACTCCAGAGATTGCCAGAGGTACTATTAACCTGTACAAGACTCCTCTATAGAGTAGACCTATGGCTAACATTAGTATTACATCGATTGATGTTCTCAGTAAAAGCGCTATCACCGATTCACTTCTATTCTCACTAGGTGAATTGAGTACTAAGAGTTCATGAGTGATCTCATCTAATAGAAGGACTGTAGGTACAAGAGGGACGATGTACAGATAGAGGTTAAAGTAGGCTAAGTAGACTGCAAGGAGGGCAATAGCACAACCTAGAAGTTGAAGTATAGGATAGCCCCTAGAAAACCCCACTCTATAGAGATAGGTGGAAAATCTAGTACTTACGGGTTTAATGAGATATTTAATGATAATATCATTACTGGTCTCACCCTTTAACTCTTTTCTTAGTATTTTCCAGTATAATTTCCTGGCTTTGATGAGATCCTCTGCAAAATCTACGTCCAGCCACTGAAGACCTGTCACATCTACGAAGCCGACCTGTCCCTCCTCGGCGGCTAGCTTCAGAGCATCACTTACACTAGCCTTGAATCCCAGTTTCTCAAAGGCGTCTAGGACATACTTATGGGCCTTCTGATTGCATAATATGAGGCCAGTATCTATGCCATGGAGAGGTGTGATAGTCTTACCCACTTCATAGACGCTATCAAGAGAGCATTTTAACTTAAGCCCCTCTACGGCCTTACTCCAACTGGGCCTTCTATCGAGACATAGTATAAATGCCTTATCTGAACGGGCTTCTACTATCTTCTTCAGCATTTCCTTCTCGAATACGTGATCTGACATTAGTAGTAGGAATTTATCTAACTTAAGGTTCTTGATAGCCCAGACTACAGGGTATAGATTATTGAATTCTCCACTGTAATCTATCACTTCAACCTTAGCTCTATCCCCTACTCTGTTTTCAATTTCCTTCTTATACTCCTCTCTGGTTATGATGTACACTTCCTTCATTCCTATACTCTCGAGCTTTTGCAGGGCGAAGTCTAATATCGATACATTAGCAGCTAGCTCGAATAGGCACTTAGGCGCACTTCTAGTATACGGATATAGTCTAGTACCTTTTCCAGCAGCAATAATAACAACAGGAAGCATCTTTTTAATAAGAAAGATCTAATATTAAAACTTTATCCAGTGTAAGCCAAATATTGTCCGAATTTTATGTAATTAATGAAAATTAACATCTTAAACCCTAGCAATAGTTTAAGGAGTTAAAATTTACAAATCTAGAGACTAAGCATCTTTCATTCTCATTGGAGCGAGATTTAAATGAATACATTTGGTGGAAATTATTAGTTAATACAGGAGGGAAGGTTTAAGGTATAGTTTTCTCTTTTCCCCTCATCTTAATACATTAGAGAGCAAGCAATTAAATTATAGGTTATCAACGTTTCCTTATCGTAAGTTCACAAAGCATATTGACTACAAGTTCTATGAACGAGGATTAAATATAGTAAAAGTTGATGCAAGGAAATCCTCTATCACCTGCCCAATATGTGGTTATGTGGATAAGAGGAATAGAATAGGCAAGGAAACATTTAAGTGTAGAAGATGTGGCTTCACGCTTAACGCCCAATATGTTGCTTGTTTTAATCTCTTCTCCCGCTCCGATGACGGAAAAGTATCCATCAGGAGTGGGGGACTATTCCTCATAACCCGTAACCCGTACCTCGTGGTGTGCGGGGATGTAGCTCCCGATGAGCCGCTGAACCACATGAGGTGGTTGAGGGAGAAGCCCGTACAGGTTTCCAAAATACTCTTAGTTACCAAAAAATAAAGCACGGGCAACCACTGATGTTCAGGAAAAACATACTATTGAATTCCTGTATCTTATTTAGAGTAACATATATCATCTTGGAATCGTACTAAACTAGGGGATAGAATGGGTGGTCAAGCAGCGAATACTAAGTATAGGATTAGGGCAACTGTAGAGATAGATGGAATAGTAGAGAAGCCTGATGTAATTGGGGGCATTTTTGGTCAGACAGAAGGCCTCTTAGGAGAAGAACTAGATCTCAGAGAACTTCAGAGAACTGGAAGGATAGGGAGGATAGAAGTTAAGCTAGAGAGAAAGGGTAGAAAAACTATAGGAGAGATAGTAATCCCCTCTAATCTCGATAGGGTAGAGACAGCTATAATAGCGGCAGCTATTGAGATAGTAAACAAGGTAGGACCCTACAATGCTAAGGTCAGGGTATTAGACATAAGAGATGTTAGAACTGAAAAGAGGAAGTGGATAGTAGAGAGAGCTAAGGAAATACTCAAGAGATGGGCTCAGGAGGAGGCTGTAGAGAGCAGAGAGATAGTAGAGGAAGTAGCTAAAGTGCTTAAAGTACCACAGGTGATTAAATATGGAGCTGATCAGCTACCAGCAGGACCATGCATAGACAGCAGTGATACGATAATAGTAGTTGAAGGCAGAGCTGATGTTATAAACTTACTAAAACACGGATACAAGAATGTCATAGCTTTAGAAGGAGCTACTGTTCCAAAGACTATAATATCCCTTTCGAAGAAGAAGAACACTATAGTATTTGTAGATGGAGACAGAGGTGGAGAAATGATAGCTAAGAACATAGTAACTGTAGCTGACGTAGATTATATAGCAGTAGCTCCACCAAATAAGGAAGTAGAAGAACTAACGGGTAAGGAGATAGCTAAGTGCCTAAAGAATGCACTACCAGTGGAAGAGTTTCTTGAGGAACTGAAAAAGAAGTATAAGGAAAAAGAAGAGGTATCCGTTAGAGAAATAGAGATCCCCGAGAATGTAATAGAGGCTCTACGAGAGCTCAGAGGTACACTAGAGGTAATAGTATATGACGAGGAGTGGAAGGAGATAAGGAGATTACCAGTAAGGGATCTAGCAGAGTACTTAGAAAAGTCTAAAGAGAATATAGCCTATCTGGTATTCGATGGTATAATAACACAAAGGATAATAGATCTTTCAATGAAGAAAGGTGTAAAGATGGTAGTAGGGGCTAGGATAGGGGACATGACGAAGAGAGTAGAGGGGATAGCTGTAGTGACTTTCGATGAATTGTTGGCTAAGTAAAGAAATCCAGTAAGGATGCCTGTCTCTTCTCGCTAACGAGGTGGTCTTCTCTTATTCCAAAGTACTCTAGTATTCTGAGAGCCGAAACGACTACTTGTTTTTTAATGTAGTATTCTATATCGACTTGGTCAAAGCTATCTACAAACAAGTATGGCATAGCTTTATCAGAGAGTCTACCACTACCTTTAACAATAATATACCCTACTTTATCCCCTTTATCAACCTCAAATCCTGCCTCTATCAGTTTTTTAGCAGCACTTACATGTGCGGTAGCAGACTCGTATTCCTCAAGCTCTTTTCCTATAGTCTTCCAGATTATAAGTTTAGATAGTGGAATTTCACCACGTTCTAACTTCTTTATAACCTTTCTTACATAATCTACAGCTCTATCCACCCTATTCTCCCTTAATATTATTTCGATAACTTTCTCCTGTACTTCTTTAGCTAGCTCTGACCAATCTCCTCTAACAGCCTCCAAGCCTACAACATCGATTCTTCCGTCGGTTAGTAGACCACAGTACCTTTTCTTCGCTTCAGTGAAGAAGACTCTGACATATATCTTATCGGGTTTTATCTCTAACCCAAGTTTATCCCTTATGAGTTTAGTAAGCTCGTTAACTTTAGCCTTATCATAGATGACAAAGATACTATCAGTATCCCCATATATCACTTTTAGTCCTATCTTCTTAGCTAGTTCTATAGTATCTTTTATAGTATACCTTCCCCAGGCAGTAGTAGTTTCTGCTACCTCTCTCTTATACCATCTAGCTCCCAACCATCCGCAGTATCCATAAGTTGCATTTGCAATGACCTTTAGTGCTCTCTGTCTCTCATAGAGTACTCTGTACTCTGGTGAATCCGGTTTGAGATCCTTTAGCTTATTCCTTATAGCATTTCTAGCCTCTAATAGCCTTCTTAGTACTTTTCGATAAAACCCATCGGGATGTTTTCTGAACATATGGCCTACTTCGGGAGCTATATAGACATCTTCCCCCTCTTTATAATCCATAGGAGATACATAAGTATCTGGAGATATGTTATACTTTATCATTAAATTAGGGTACATTGAGGAGAAGTCTAGTACAGCTATATTCTCGTGGATACCGGGTTTAGGCTTCAGTACTATAGCTCCCTTATAGGTAGAATAGGGTCTTTCTATGCGGTTTGGAATAAGCTCTCCAAATTCATATGCATGTCTCATTAAGTGCCACTCAACTCTAAAACCTACAGAAGCTGAACCCACCTGATCTAGTGGCAGTCCTACTATACTAGATAGCTGAATAGCAAAGGGAAGGAATTTCTCAGAAAGACCTAATGTACTCTCGATATCATCGAGAAGGTACTTTTCTAATTGTGAACGCTTACTAGGATCATCCCAGTACTTGTATATGTAAGCACCTTCAATGAGTACTCTTTCGCTCTTTTTCTTCACCCCAAGATAGTCTGCAACATTCTCTAAAGTTTTAACCTTTACCTCAGTTAGTTCCTCTGCAAAATCGTAGAGGTCAACATTAGCCCTACCCAGGATGGAAAAGTGTCCATAGACACTTTGTGCGGGCTCTGAATTCGCTCTAGATAGGTTTAGCCTTATTCTCAATCTCTTAGATCTTTCTAGTAAGTAGGTCCAATCAAATCCATTACTATTATACCCAACTATTACATCTGGATCAAATTTTCTTACGAACTCTACGAACTCTTTTATTATTCTTGAATCATTCAGATCGTCTGCTTTAAGTACAATTCTATCTCCTCTATTTGTAGCTATTCCTATCATAATTATAGGATCTCTATCAGGCTTGGGAGTACCACGTGGGTTGTAGCATTCTATATCAAATGCGAGGACTCTAAGCTCTGGTATTCCATCCCTATTAGCTCTTGAAGGGGTACTCTTAGCTAGATATACCGCATCTACCTGCCATTTCTCTTTGTTGGGTACTTCTTCAACTTCTACAGTATTCCAAGAGCAGGTATAGACGTTATTATCTAACATATATCTCATGTAGAATCTTATATCAGCCTCTAGGACTTCTACTATACCGGGTATCTCTTTTACCTTATCTCTTAGGGATTTAACATGAGCAGGTAATTTACAGGTGATCTTGAGGACTGTTATGGGTTTTCCAAAGTATTTTTTATTAACTATATCCACGTTGAGTATTTTATCCTTATATCTCCTTATTAGAACATCACCTATTTCTTTCGCTCTCTCAGGATCCTTGGGTACTACGTAGAAGTATGGTCTAAAGGATCTATCTAAGACTACAACTCTCTTACCATCGGGTGTAATGCCCCACATTCTCACTTCTGGAATCTCCTTTTCGATAACATCGTAACTAATATCAAGAAGCCATAAGTCAATCTTCAAGATCTCACTCAAAAATCATCACTTACAGTGAGTGATAAACTTAACTATTCTATAAGTTGTGTATCTATATCAGTCCCATATCCTTACGTAACCTTGTAATATACTCCGCTATCTCACACACCGTAGATATCCACAACTTATCACTATAAGAGCTTAAGAACTCTAGAAAAGAGTTTAAGTCATACTTTGAGATGGGGAGGTGACCTTCGTTAATACCGTGAAACGTAAATATAACCCATCCTTCTTCTAGAATAGCTCTCATAGCCCATCCTATTAATAAATCCCTACTCGCCCTCTCTCCCTTATAAGACGCCAGCTTGTATAGATCACAATTCCTTGGTGAGTTCGTACATGTACTTCGCTCACATCCAGCTCTTGCAGCTATAAAGTACTTAGCTACAATGGGTACATAGCTCATTTTCCTAGAACCCTTACCCACTTCAGTTTCGTAACACGGATATGCAAATGTATACTTCTTTCTGGGAGCGATTTCCTCTATTCTAGCTTGAGCCATCAGAATATCCTTTTCTATCTCTTCTAGGCTCATATGGTCTAAGCAATGGCTTGTAGAATCCTTTACTAGATTACAGGAACATGGATGTGTGAGTGTATGATTTCCAATTTCATGACCTGTAGATGCTACTTCACTCCATGGTCTAAATTTACTCTTCCAATCATCCCCTCTTGGACATATGTAAAATGTAGCATTAAATCCATACTTATCGAGAAGAGGTACTGCGATCTCAAGTTGAGATCGTAAACCATCGTCGAAGGTCAGAGAAATAGCTCCTCTGTAACCTCTAAACCACTCCATGGAAGTAGATGTAAAAAATAAACTATAAAATCTTACTGTATATGAATAGCTGTAATTCTGAGAAAGTTCTAGCTAATCCACTATTATTTTAAGGGGTTTTTCTAGTTTAGAGATCAAGACTACTCTAGAGGGTAAGTAGCATCCTATTATCTTATAGCCTCCTAAGTTATCGGCTATTGCGTGTGCAAACTCGACTATATCCACATATCTCGGCATATTCTCTTTGCCCAGTCTCTTTCTGAAGTATCCAACATCCATAGCAGCTTTTACCTCCACGTACGTCGGCTCTCCTAAATTTATGATCTTTGCATACTCTTCAGGCTTGATCATATTATATCCCTTTACCATTGTTAGTCTAATTACAGTAGGACATTTGAGTGTACTCAG
>Ga0190308_1000137_pt1 | contig 24448 bp, 24 predicted proteins | sample 48700756_MG_FD_165050 | JGI IMG/M metagenome (GOLD analysis project Ga0190308, IMG submission 165050) | Hydrothermal vent sediment bacterial communities from Southern Trench, Guaymas Basin, Mexico - 4870-07-5-6_MG | ecosystem: Environmental > Aquatic > Marine > Hydrothermal vents > Sediment ...
CTTGTAAGCGATCAAACCTACGCGATTAGAAATAATAAAATAATAATTCCCCAAATAGTAAAAGTTTCTCAATATCTCCAAGAAAGACTAGTTGCGATAGATATATCCAAAGGAGTAAAGAATCTTGTTAGATGCCTAAATGACTTTTCACGTAGAAATAACATTGAGCTGATAATTGGTATTGACGGTGGAGGAGATGTCTTAGCTAAAGGTGGTGAAGAGGAGCTTTGGAGTCCAATAGCAGATCAGATGATGTTATCAGCATTAGCTAATGTAGAGGTCAATTCAATATTAGGTGTTTTTGGATTAGGAACTGATGGGGAATTACCTCCATCATACATTCTTGAGCGATTAAAGGAAGTAGCTAGAATGAATGGATATCTCTGGTTAATGGGTTTAACAAAGGAAGATATAGACGATATAGAAAAATTAATAGAAATTGTTGTAACAGAGACGAATATAGCTGCAATAAAGGCTGCAAAAGGGTTAAATAAAGAATTTAAAATTAGGAACGGCTCTAGAACAATTGATCTATCACTAGGTATATTGACCGCTGTTACTGTCTTTTTAGATATCAGTGTCGTTTATTCTCAAAGCAATATGGCTAAGCTTATTGTAAATACAGAGAGCGTTTGGGAAGTCTGGAAAAAATTGAATCAAATAGGTATTTTTACTGAATTAGATATAGAATATGGAGTTTTGGAATCACTTAAAGATAGGGAGAGACTAGACTTGATAATTATTAGAGAGAAATGGAGAGAGAATCCAAAGAGATTTATTAAAAATATTTAAAGGATTTCACCATATTTCCTGACCACAGCTTCCACTAGATCAACCTCTAATAGATTAGCGACCGAGACAAGCCAAGCAAAAACATCCGCTATTTCTTCAACAATGTTCTCCCTATCACCATTTTTAATAGCTTTAGCTAGTTCACCAACTTCTTCTATAAACCAAATGAAAGTTCTATCAAGACCTCTTTCCTTATCTCTATTGAAATAAGCTTTTTCAATAGCTTTCTGAAAACTTCTTATGCTTATTTCCATTCCTAATCAACCTAATTACATTTCTTAACTAGTATTAATCACTTGCTCAGAAAAATATTCTTAACTTCACAATAATATTTATTTTATGTTATGCCTATTAGTATTCGTTAATGGCGTCTAAAATTGCCAGTTAAATTCATTGAAATTACAGATCTATGTGAAAAAATAGCTAAAATAACAGAAAGAAACGCAAAAATAACCCTTGTCTCCAATTTTATTAAATCTTTGGATAGTAATGAAATAGATATTTCAGTGAGGCTCATAATCGGCAAAATTTTTCCTGATTGGAGTGATTTTACTCTAGATTTATCATGGGTAACTGTAATTAAGATCATAAAGAAGATTACTAAATCAAGCAACAAAGAAATACTGGAAGCATTTAGTAAGACAGGCGATCCTGGTGAAATGGCTAAAGTTTTAATGGAGAGAAAAAACGTTATTAAGCAAGCAACTTTACTTGCTGATTATCATACAAAGGAATTAACAATAATCGATGTATACAATGCTCTAGAGAAAATAGCTAAAATAAAGGGGGAGGGTAGCAGAAAAAGAAAAATGATAATATTAGAAAACTTATTAAGGTTAGCTAAACCAATTGAGGCAAAGTATATAATTAAAATCATTCTAGGAGAAATGCGTCATGGATTTAATGAGGGGCTAATGGAAGAGGCGATAGCTAAGGCCTCGAGAGTACCAATTAAATTAGTTAGAAGAGCTAATATGTTAATAGGGGATATAGGTGAAGTAGCAAAAATTGCATTAACTAAGGGTTATGATGAATTAAAAAGCGTGAAAATGCGATTATTCCACCCAATAAAACCTATGTTAGCGCAACAAGCTGAGAGCATTAAAGATGCGTTAAGAGAGCATGGTGGTAAGTCAGCATTTGAATTTAAGTTAGATGGAGCTAGAGTACAGATTCATAAAAAAGGAGAAAAAGTAATGATTTTTAGCCGAAGACTGACTAATGTGACTGAAAGTTTACCAGATATAGTAGAGCTAATTAAAAGAGAGTTAAAGGCTGATGAAGCTATTGTAGAAGGAGAAGTAATAGCTGTAGGTGAAAATAAGAAACCATTGCCTTTTCAGTTTCTCATGCGTAGGTTCAAAAGAATTAGAGACATAAGTAGAGTGGTAAGAGAGATCCCTGTGGAACTCCATTTATTTGATTGCTTATATCTAAATGGTGAATTATTGATTGACCTACCTTATACAAAGAGATGGAGTAACTTAGTAAAGATACATGGAGAGATTAAATTAGTCCCAAGATTAATTACATCTAGTGCAGAAAAAGCGCAGAAATTCTTCGAATTAGCGAGAAAAGAAGGGCACGAAGGGTTGATGGCCAAGAAACTTGATAGCGAGTATTCTCCTGGCACCCGTGGGAAAAAATGGCTTAAAATAAAAGAAACACTAAGCACATTAGATCTAGTTATTGTAGCTGCTGATTGGGGTTACGGAAGAAGAAGAAATTGGTTATCTGATTATTATCTAGCTGCAAAAGATAAGGACACTGGAGAATTCAACATCGTTGGTAAGACATTTAAGGGATTGACCGATGAGGAATTCGAAGAGATAACTCAAAAGCTTTTAGAATTAAAAATTGGTGAAAAAGGTAGAACCATATTCGTTAAACCAGAAATAGTTGTCGAAGTCGTGTTTGATGAAATACAAAAATCACCAAAATATAAGTCTGGTTTTGCATTAAGATTCGCCAGAATTACTAAGATTAGGTATGATAAAAGCCCAGAAGAAGCAGATACTTTAGATAGAATAAAAGAGATTTACATTAAGCAATTTGAATCAAAAGCAAAGAAATAAGCCTTACTCTACCTCAGCAGCAAATACTAATACGCAACCACATTTTTCTACTACGTGGTCAACAGAAACTACGATTTTTTTAATGATCCTTAATCCACGTGCTTCAGCCATTTTTTCAAGCCTAAATAATGCTTCTTTTTCCGCTTTTTCTTTGCTCATTCCTTCACTAGCAAATTCGGCTACAAGAGTTGGACCATCAGTCCATCCAATTGCTAATGCTCCCGCTAGCAATTTTCCTTTTTCACATGATGAGTAAACTGCATATATAGTGGGTACATTACACCCTAATGGAAGATTTGGTGGATCATTTATAACGATAATATCTCTCGGTAAAATACTAGTTACTTTAATTAACGAAACTTGTGGTAAACCCGATTTAACTAAACAGTTATCGAATGCATTTAGTTCTGTTTCCCCTTCACTAGCTATAGCGTTAATATAGATTTTTCTTGGGATCGATATCACTGACATAGCTATCCCCTAATATTTAATAAAAAAGTTTTAGATAGATGTTATTACTAGCTCCTTGAATCAATTTATTTTTTAGTTAAAAGATTTATCGCGAACTCTTTATTATTAAATAAGTCAATTGAAAAATTATCCCAAAAAACGCATGTCCCCCCAATAATTAATTCCCCAGCACCTACTTTAACAAGTTTGAACAATGAAGTAGATTTACCGTATTTATTAGAAAAGGCTGTGTCTTCAGCTTGAATAATATCAATTCCTCTTGGACTTGTGGCTCGTAAGGATGCTGTACAAGGCAATAATACTCTTTCTACGTTCTCATTGAAGTAATGGATCCTTGAAGTAATTATAAAAAGTCCTTTTTCATCAATTTTATTTACTTTATCTATAACTGCATCATCATTAACAAGTATACCATAAGTTTTTGTGAGTGAATTAACGTATTCTGCTACTCTATCTTCATTATTATAATATCCTAAGATAATTATTCGACCTCCCTTAGTCATGTATTTGTGTAATTCTTCTTTTTCCCTATTCGTGAATTCTTTTTCAGGATAGTTAAACACTATGACTTGATAATCAGATAAATCCTGGATTTCTTCAATAACAACTAAGTCTGCCCCAATCATATTTATTAATTCTCGTAATTTACTGAAATAATAATCATCATTTATTGTGAATTCTTGATGTGCTATGCTCCACGCAATAAGCATTCCCATTCACCCCTTTAAACAATCTAATGTTAGAAAAACTTGTTTTCTACACCTACTGTTTAGAATGCATATCTATACTTTATTCACTAATAATGCCATTTTTATTAAAAACATAAAGTTATTAAAATTGGTGATGAATTATGCGGGAAGAACTAATTAGGATAGCTAAGGAAGTAGAGGAAAAAACAGGAATACCTACTTATCTCCGCAGTCTAGAAAACATTTTATTAGCTTTAAATAAAACCAATAACTTCTGGCTCATTGTTAGATATTCTGGTGAACCATTAAACTTGGTTGCTGAGAGTTTGAAATATTTAGCTAAAAATAATTATGTTCTATTCGACGGCGATAAAATCAAGCTTTCTACTAAGGGTATAGAATATATTTCAAGTAATTTCATTGGATATGAAAAGCATACCTGTACAAGTTGCCGTGGTAGAGGAATCACTATAGATAGATTGGGTGACGATGTAGTTAAGGACTTTCTCAAAATACATGATAATCGACCAAAAGCTATTCAGGAATATGATCAAGGCTATGTGGCTCCAGAAATCACCTTAGCGCGGGTCGCTTTAATGGATTCTTATGGTGACATAAGAGGCAGAAGAATCCTTATTTTAGGGGATGATGATCTAGTTAGCCTAGCTATTGGTTTAACTAAAGTAGCTAGGGAGATAGCTGTAGTTGAAATAGACAAAAGATTAACGGACTATATAAATAAGATCTCCAAAGATTACGGTTTCGACATCGAGATCTACACAATGGACTTAAGAAAACCCTTGCCAAAAGAATTACTAGGTCGATTTGACACTTTCCAAACAGATCCACCTGAAACAATAAAGGCTTTAAAATTATTCATTGGTAGAGGAATAGCTGCTTTACATGGAGAGAGATGCGCTGGATATTTTGGCTTAACTAGAATAGATGCCTCATTAGATAAATGGTTGAGATTCCAGCAAATCCTGACCAACGAATTCAGAGTCGTAATTACAGATATTATAAGAGATTTTAATGAATATATTGATTGGGATTACATTGATCAGATGCATGGATGGAAAGTAGCACCTATTAAAGCGAAGCCAACAGGTATCTGGTTCGTTTCAAGCCAATATAGAATTGAAACTCTTAGAGACTTCAAAGGCTTTAACAAACCCATGCTAGACGAGGACATCTATGTTGATGAAGAACTAGCATCTGCATGATGAATATCCATTGCAATTATTATCTCCCTTAATATAGAGGCAGCTAAAATTGCTGTTATACTATTAGGGGAATTAGGTATAAGTTCGACCAAATCTACTATTTTAGGATTTATTTTACGAATGCAAAAAAATAGTTTTTTAGGGTCTAGTCCAAAAGGCTCTGGATTACCTACTTCAGGGGCAAACGCGGGATCAAAAACATCCATATCAATAGATATGTAGTCAGCTTTACTTAAAATGTCACAGAGAACATCGCTATCAGAAACTTCATATATCGTATAGTACTCCACTCCAAATTTCTTGAGATCAGATAAAGCTTTTTCTGAAACGGATCTTAATCCAACAAGCTTTATACGTTCCCATCCAAGAATCTCACCCACTCTTCTTAGAACACAATTATGATTTATTTTAGACCCAAGATAAGAATCCTCAAAATCAGCGTGAGCATCCAAGTGGACATAATTGCTAATCTTTTTTCTAAAAAATGAAGTAATAAAAAATGTAATAGAGTGATCACCGCCAATGAACACATATTTCTCGGACGAGATGTTATTCAGTACATTGTGGACCCTTCTTTTAGTCTCTGCAAAATCTCCAAATGAAACCTCGATATCACCCCAATCTGAAGCATCTGTAGCCCTGATATCTTTTCCAAACACTAAACTATATTCCTCTATACTATCTGATGCCAACCTGATTAAATATGGAGCAAACCTACTTCCAGTTAGATACGTTTGACCACTATCGTATGGTATCCCTATTATCCTTATTCTCTTTTCTTGAAACAATGGTAGGTCTAACAGGGAGCTTTTCGGCCTCCTTAAGTATCTCACTTTCACTATCACCTCCCACATTTTCTACATACGGATCTCCACGTGACATTTGAACCACAATATGGTATTCTGGCTTTAATTTCTCAAGAATTACTTTAAGAGCCACCATAGGGTCTATATTTCTGCATGTAAAAACATCCAAAGCGGCATACCCAAACTCTGGCCAAGTGTGAATGCTTATATGTGACTCCTTAACAACTACGACACCTGTTACGCCATATGGTGAAAACTTGTGGAAAATATCTCCTATAACTGTTGCACCCGCTTTTACTGCCGCGTCTATAAGCATCTTCCTAAGGAACTTTGGATCATTAAGCAGCTCTGAGCTCACTCCATGTAGCTCTACAATTATGTGTTTACCTAGCATAGCTCACACCCTCTCTCAAAAGTAGATTCTTGCCCTCTTTTGGAACAAGTATTTTGTATGAATCTAAGTAGTATACTGGAACTAAATGGACTCGGGTCAGAACGAAAGATTTCATTAGAGTAAAAGAGCTTAAAAGCCGCTGAAGGGGACCACTCTTAGCCACTTTAAAATATTCAAGCATTGTCCTACTAAAGCTCTTTATATTTAGCAAAAACTGGAGCGGGACCCGGCACATATCTCCCCCCCCAAGAAAATTATTCTGGGGAAAGGTCGCCGGGGAGGGTGGCCCCGCCCCGGCGTCCAGTAATCTCATTAATGTATACTAAATGTCTATTTAAAGATTTCTAATTTTTTATCAAAATAGAAAAAATCTCTCTGTATTAACTGAAAGGATACCTATTCAAGCCTTTTGATTATATCTTAGTTTTAATGATTTTTATTTTTGTTATGTCATCTATACTCACTGTAAATATCGTTAAAACACCTATTTCTTTAGATAAGGTAGACCAATTATCATTATTAAGTGGTTCGGAAGCAACTAGTAACTCAGAATTAGTCTTTTTTATCCACATAGTACTATAGTTCGGGCAGTTATATCTTGGTTTAAAATAAAGATTACTTCCAATAACCTTCCTTTCTAATATTGATATAATAATCATGTTTAATTCAGTTGCTAAATCAATTGATTTGATGGATTCAACAAAAGCCTTCTCTAAGTTTCCGTAGTAATCTAGGAAATCAATTAGTATTGATAAGAATTTTTCACTGTCAGTATTACCATTTACTGGATATTTTATAGATTTCCTACTAAATCCATAGATGTTTCCATTATGAGCAAGAATTAATCCCTTTTTAACAAATGGATGGGTATTAAGAAGATGAATATCTCCTATTCCAGCTTTTCTAGCATGGAAAAGAAAAAGCTTTGCTGGAGGTAGGGATATTTCTTCTCTCCATATAGGGTTCAAACTTCTATATATTCCATAACCACTATCGTTAACCCATACAACTCCAAATCCATCACCGTGCGGCTTAAAACCGCATTTTTTACTTAGTCCTACCCTAGCTATGTTGATGAATCGTTCTAAATATATGGAGGGGATGTATCTGGTATCCCTAGAAATATATAAGAAAAGCCTACACATTACGTAGGCCTCTCTTTTTATTTACTTCCTCTACTATTTTAGGTAATACTTCTCCAGCCTTGCCCCTTATATAAATATCTGCGATAGATGATATTATGGTCTTATCAATATTTATTTCTATTACCTTACCTTCATTCCTTTTAATGATTTCTGGTATAGCTCCAGCTGGCATTACAACTCCACTAGTTCCTATAACTAATATGACATCAGCCTTTTCAGCCTCAATCAGCGCTTTATTTATTATATCTTGCGGTATTATTTCACCAAACCAAATTACTCCAGGTCTCATAATAGCTCTGCATCTAGGACATTTCGGTGGTATTATCTTAGGCGGCTTCCAAATCTTGTGTTCATAACCACAAGATGGACATTTAACAGTGAGAATATCACCATGTAACTTAATCAAATTTTTGCTACCTGCTCTTTCATGTAAGTCATCAACATTTTGTGTAATTAAAGTCTTTAAAATCCCGATTTTTTCTAAATAAGCTAGGGAATAATGCGCTGGATTTGGCTTAGCGCTTAGCACTACGCTAATCCTCCAACTATACCATTGCCAGACTAGTTTTGGGTTCTTCTTAAATGCGTCTAATGTGGCTAGTTCGTCGACTTTATATTTTTTCCATAATCCCTCTTGCCCTCTAAATGTAGGTATTCCGCTTTCCGACGATATTCCAGCACCGGTTAGAGCTATTAAGTAATTTGCATTAGTTATTAATTCAGCAGCTTGCTTAATCAAGTTCAATATTATTCACCAATTTACCTAAAATGTCTGCTAATTTAACAGGATCTAATTCTTTTGCCTCAGATATACTATGAATTAATATATCTAAGAATTCTTCAACTTTTTTAGATATAGAGTTAGTTTCTACAATTAGCATAAGCAACGTATTGCCTATCTTTAGATTCCTAAGATAAATAATTGCTCCATTTCTCAGTTTAATTGCCTTAGCATATTTTCCAATAATGGTAATTTCTCCTAAGATATCGGGTTCTTTTGCGATCATTTCAGTAAAATTTGTCTTTCTTAAGTAAAATTTTAGAACAGGGCCAATGGTTACTGGGAAGTAAATAATCAATAAATTAGATACATTAAATCTATTTTCTAGTTTATCTGATATGTCTCTAGATAGCTGTATTTCAAGGGGCTTGGTGGTATCATCCAAACGATTCACCGCTTGGTTATTCCTCCTCTTCAACTAACTCATCCATGTCACTTAGACCTTCCTCAAGTTCCTCACCGAGCTCCTCAAGATATTTATCGTCTTTCTTTTCGTCCTTGGATTTTTCCTTAGAGGTCATCTAGATACACCAGTTATTTATCTTTAGGTAAAATGAACCAAAATTATTTCACCAAAAATGATATTAAACTTATACTTATTTACATGAAAATCATAATTTAGCATCAAGATATTCTCTTTAATTCTGCATCTGGACTCAATTTCCTAGCATAGTAGATTTTAGATAGACATACTTCTGAGTCAGCCTCTATCTGCTCAATTAGATCACTTTCCTTGTTCCCTTCTCGATCAATTAATATTGCATCAATACCAGCCTTATAAGCTCCCACAATATCCGTTTTGATTGAATCTCCTATCATAATAATTTTATCTTTAGGTAAACCAAGGACAGATATACCTTCAAGAAAAATCTCCTTATACGGTTTACCTACATATCTCGCCTCTTTACCTGTTGCAAGTTCTAATGCCTTAGCAAATGACCCCTCCATTAAGAATAGACCACTATCATCGTACTGAGATCCATATGTCCATAAATCTCCCCCTAAAACAATTAGCAAAGATCCTTCGAACATACATCTAAAGGCGAAGTTTAGCTCCTGGTATGTTATATCTCTGTTAGCCCCTAGTAAAATCGCATCAATCGGTTTTTCTCTCCCAATCTCAATCCAATCGAATTGTGTTAGATCTTCATAGTGACCTCCTTCAGAGATTAAAAAAACTCTGACAGGTTTATTAAATTCTTTATCTAATACCTGACCAACAGCTGCCTTAGTTGGGTTAATTATCAGCTCGCTATCGAAATTTAACCCCACTTTATTTAAAGCTCTAGATACATATTTGGACGATCTTCTAGAAATATTCGTTATTAAAGCGATCCTCATGTCACTAAACTCTTCGAACAAACTAATAGCATCACTATAGATCGTACCGCCTTCTATCCTAGATACTAATGGGCCTTCGATATCAATTAATAATCCTTCCTTACTTTTAAGCAGATCCTTAATTAACAATCTTTTTACCTCTATGCTTTTATTGCTATTGCATCAATCTCTATTAAAACACCTTTTGGAAGATTAGAGACCTCAACAGTCGTTCTTGCTGGCGCTATCTCATTAAAATACTCTCCATATATTTTGTTAAATTCATCAAAAAGCGATAAATCCTTGAGAAAAACTGTTACTTTAACAACTTTATTGAGATCCGATCCCGCTGCTTTTAAAATGTTTTGAATATTATTAAGCACTTGTTTTGTTTGCTCAGCAATATTACCCCTGACTACATCTCCAGTCTCTGGATCTATTGGTATTTGACCTGATAGAAAAATCAAGTTACCATAAACAATTGCTTGGGAATAAGGACCTATTGGTTTAGGAGCTTTTTCAGTAAAAACTACCTTAATTTCACTCAGCATACCATTACACCTGATCCTTCTCTAAGAAGAGTCTTTATAGGTCAATATAAAGTAATTTATTTAACTTAAAACCTTATTGATTAAGTCCAAATTTATAATATTATTATAGATAGTAGATTAGCTATTACTAAATGCCATAGAAACTGGGTGATATATTTGTGCTTAGGGATTCCAGCAAAAGTAATAGATGTGAATAATAATATAGCTATCGTTGATTATGGTGGCGGTGTTAAGAAGCAAGTAGATTGCTCACTTGTACCTGATATAAAGCCAGGAGAATATGTTATTGTGCATGCTGGTGCTATTATTGAAAGAATAAGTGAAAAAGAATATAGAGAAACCATAGAAATCCTGCAAGAATTAATGAGAATAACTGATTCTTAGTGGGAGTTAAAATGCTTGAAGATATTATTGTTCTGGCTCATGGGGCAGGAGGCAAAGAAAATGAGGCGTTGATTAAGCGATTGTTCAGTAAACTAAGATTAAAAAAAATAAATGGTGGGATAGGGCTTGATGCCTTTGACGATGGAGCCATAATCCCGATTCAAAATAATGTTGTTACATCAATTGATAGCTATACTGTAGATCCAATATTCTTTCCTGGTGGTAATATTGGAAAACTAGCGGCTACGGGCTCCATTAATGATGTTGCAGTTATGGGAGCTGATCCAATTGCAGCATTAGATAGTATAGTAGTAGAGGAGGGATTCCCTATTACTGATCTTAAAAAAATTATTAATTCCATGATAGAAGTTTTTGAACAGGAGAATATTGCTGTAGTAGGTGGCGATCTAAAAGTAATGCCTAAGGGCAAACTAGATAAAATATTAATCTCAACAGTAGTGATAGGAAAATTAGTAAATAAGACACTTTATCTAGATTCCAAAGTAAAACCAGGTGATAAGATAATTGTCAGCGGTACTGTAGGAGATCACGGAGCTGTTATAACCGCACTTCAAATGGGTATAGAAGCTGAGATAGGTGAATTAATCTCTGACTGCCAACCAGTAACTAAAGTAATGAGAATTGTCAGAGAGTTTAAAGGCGTTCATGCAGCTAAGGATCCTACTAGAGGCGGCTTAGCTATGAGTCTGAACGAATTTGCTTCTAAATCTAATGTCACTATAGAGATCGATGAAGAATTGATACCAGTAAGAAGTGAAGTTAAAGCTCTCTCAGAGATGTTAGGAATAGACCCATTAATACTTGCTTGCGAGGGCAGAGTAGTATTATCTGTAGATTCAGAAATAGCTGATGAAGTGGTTAAAGCGTTAAGAAAAAATGGATATAAAGATGCTTCAATAATCGGTTATGCAAGAGATGATGAAGACTGGAATGGATTAGTTTTATTAAAAACGGTTACTGGTGGATTAAGAATTCTTGATAAACCGACTGGTGAGATTACTCCAAGAATCTGCTAGAGGGGGAAACGATGTATCAAATCGACTTAATTAAGCCATTCCAAGACAGAAAAATTAGTAAGGTTATAGTGAGAAAAATACACGAAATATCGAAAAGATTGCTTCAAAGAGGATTTAATATAATAAATATAATGCATGTTTGTGGTACACACGAGCACACTATTACATATTATGGTTTAAGAAGCCTCCTTCCTAAAAACGTAAATGTGATTGCTGGTCCAGGATGTCCAGTATGTATTGTTCCCGCACGTGAAATTGACGAAGCAATAAAGTTATCTAAAGAGGGAATACATGTATTGACATATGGGGATATGTACAGAGTACCCGGTTCATATGAAAGTTTAGCTCAAGCACGGGCGAAAGGAGGAAAAGTTAGTATAGTTTATAGCTTTCTTGACGCAATCAAATTGGCTAAAAAAACAAATAACGAAACTGTTTTCTTTGGCGTAGGATTCGAGACAACTGCTCCGACAACAGCTTCATTTATTGTTAACAAAAAAATACCAAAGAACCTTTCTATATTAATGTCATACAGAATCACTGTTCCCGCTGTGGAGTACATACTAAGTAATCCGCATAATCTTAATGGCATTATTTGTCCAGGTCATGTCTCTACTATAATTGGAGCTAGTGCATGGAGTTTCATAGCTAATAAGTATGAATTACCAACCGTAGTAGCGGGATTCGAGCCAATAGATGTACTGCTCGCTATATTGTTTATTCTGGAGCAGTTAGAGAAAGGTGAAGCTAAATTAGTGAATGAATATAAACGAGTTGTTAAATGGGAGGGTAATAAGATTGCTAAAGCTTATCTAAAAAAAGCTTTTAAAACCGTTGACAGAGATTGGCGAGGAATAGGAATTATACCTAGTAGCGGCTGGCTACTACGAGAAGAATTTTCCTATTTAGATGCTAGAGAAAAATATCAAATAAAGATAGATAATTGGATTGATATTAAAGGAGATTGCAAGTGCGCTGATGTAGTACTAGGTAGAGCAATACCAACCGACTGCCCATATTTCGGAAAATCTTGTACCCCACAGCACCCAATAGGAGCTTGTATGGTTTCTTCAGAGGGTACCTGTTCAATCTGGTATAAGTATGGTGGAGCTATGCTTCAAAAAATTAGAGAAAGCGTTAATACTGAAGGAATTTAAATATGAATTATACTCAATTTTCTCTAATCTTAGAATGGTGATTATTATTGAGTAACATAAATATAGAGAAATTCCATATGATTTACAAGAATTTGATACAACTTGGAAAGGACTTAGATGCCGATAGCTTTAGAGCTTCACTTGTTTCACAAGGGTTCGTGCAAGAAGAAAGAGTGGTACCTACACCAACAGGACCCTTGAAAGAATATGTCTTAAGGGAGCCAAGGAATTTGAGGGATCTAATAGTCATTTCAACAAAAGGTTTTGTTGTTGATGCATGGGATCTTGAACGAGGCCTTGATTTATTAATGTTAGCTTATGATGAGTATGAGAGAATCTTAGGAGATTTAATTAGACATACGCTAGTTAATATAATCGGGGATTATAGAATCACTGTGTTTATTGGAAAAGATCCTGAGGAAATTATTTCTAATTTTATTGATAAATCGGCTCTTAATAAATTTAGAAAAGCTATGAATAGGGATGATGCCAGAGTTTTTTCAGTTGGACTAAGTTTGGGTATTCCAAAGCCGCCTCATGAGTGGATAATTATTAACTTAACCCCCTTAATGGCGCCTACAGAGCTTAATAAAAAAGGCAGAATACAGATTTCAATTCGGTATCAGGGAGTGGATTCAGAGAAAGGTATATTATTTTTAAGAAACATTAATAAGTTGGTTGAAAAAATTGTTAAGGGAATTCTATAACTAGTTATTATACTTCTTTATGCCTATCTTAACATTGTAATTTTCTATCTTCCAGTCCTTTTCGTAGCCTTCAACCTTACCAAATATTATTTTATTTGCTCTAGTCTCATTTTTGATGTAGTCTAATTGATCATTCAGGAAATCTCTAAGTTCCTCTGGAACAAGTAAATACACAATTATTTTCTCCTCTATCTCTAGATCTAGCTCTTTTCTCATCTGCTGTATTCTCCTAACTAATTCTCTTGAATAAGCTTCCGCTAATAGCTCTCTTGTTATCTCTTTGTCTACATATACGTATCCCTTACTAAATTCATATGGAACCAAGTTCTCTGGAACCTCCATTTTAACTTCAAAATCATTCGAATCAATCTCATAGATTTTACTCCCAATCACTAATTCGTATTTTCCATTATTCATTATCTCTTCAAGTAATTTTGATCCGTCCATTCTTTCTAGCTCCTTGGCTACCTTAGTGGCCTCGCCCTTAAACTTTGGCCCAAGAGTCTTCATTAATGGTATTACTCTCCACTTTTTCTTTACTGTAGATAACTCAATTTGTTTTGTATTTGCTAAATCGAGAACTATATCCATTAGATCATTAATGGCTGTCTGTACATTTGGATCTTTAGTTTCTACAATTACTCTTTTAACAGGCCATCTTAGCTTTATTCTAGCGAGATTTCTCGCAGCAGCAATAGCGCTAGTAATTTCTCTGACTATTTCCATTTTCTCTTCTAAGTCTCTATCTATATAGTCTGCTTCAGGCCAATCAAGTAAATGGACGCTCTCTGGAGCTTCGTTATTTAGGGGCCTTATTAACCTCTGATATATCTCCTCAGCGATAAATGGTGCGTACAGAGCTAGGATTGCTAGTAATTTGTAGAAAACTCTATACATCGTTAAATATGCAGCAAGTTTTACTGGGTCTTCTTTCTCTATCCAGAACCTTTTTCTTACTAGTTTCCCATACCACCTACTGAGATCCTCAACTATAAATTGAACTAAAGCCCTAACTCCTTTAGCTAATTGAAATGTCTCTATTGAAGACTCAACAACCCTGATAAGTGAATTAATCCTAGATAATAACCACCTATCCTCTGGTAACATATGAGACATAACATTTTCCGTATCTAAGTTACGTAGATTGAATTTATCTAGTTCCATGTATACCGAAACCATGTAGAAAACGTTCCAAAGAATATCTAAAGCCCCCCTTATCTCCTCAACTTCCTCCCATTTGAATCTAATATCCTCCCATGGAAGAGTTGTTGATAATAAGTACATTCTAAGTGAATCTGCACCATGTTTCGAGATGACGTCCTCTGGCATAACTATATTTCCTAGACTTTTAGACATCTTGGATCCTGCAGCGTCAAGTACAAATCCATGCATTGCTACTTTTTTATATGGTGGTTTATCAAAAGCAACTATGCTTAAGACTTGCTGAGCGTAAAACCACTTTAGTACTTGATCCTGCCCCTCTATTATCAAATCTGCTGGCCATAGTTCCTCAAACAAATCTTTTCTAATAGGGTAATCTAAACTTGCCCAAGAAGCTATTGCTGAATCAAACCAGACATCAAGCACATCGGGTACTCGCTCCATCTCTCCTCCACATTTACTGCATTTCAATTTAACCCTATCTATCCATGGTCTATGTAGATCAAGATCATCTGGTAAGTCACCTATTGCTTTATGTTTTAGCTCTTTGAAACTTCCGATTACCTCTTTATGCCCGCATTTCTTACATACCCATAATGGAATTGGTGTGTTCCAGTATCTTTGCCTCGATATAACCCAATCACCAATATTTTTAACTCCATCCTCATACCTCTTTTTTACCCATGATGGCAACCACTCAACGTATTCATGATTTTTATTTATGATGTTTTTCTTGATTAATGAGACTTTCAGAAACCATTGTTCTGTTGCTCTAAATAAAAGCGGGCTCTTGCATCTCCAGCATGTGGGGTATTTGTGAGTTATTCTTCCAGAAAAAACAAGTAATCCCTTGCTATCTAAGCGCTCTATAATCTGTTTATCAGCTTTCTTGACAAACCAACCTTTCCATTCACCTTCGATATACTCACCACTTTTATTAACTGGACAATATACTGGAAGGTTATATCTCTTTCCTATCTCAAAGTCTTCTTCACCATGCCCAGGAGCTATATGTACACATCCAGTACCTTCCTCTAATGTGACGAATTCTCCAATCACAACTGTATGGACTCTATCATATTTTTTCCGAAATTCCTTTTGCTTCGGGTATTCCTCCTGCAATATATGTATATATCGCCATCCGTCTAGCTCCTTACCCTTAAATACATCAACTACCTCGTAATTCTCTATACCAACTTCCTTCATAACTTCATTTACTCTAGCTTCAGCTATGTACCAGAACTCTTCCTTACCTTTGAATCTCACTTTGACTTTAGCATATTCAAAATCTGGATGCACTAGGACAGCTACGTTAGCGGGCAATGTCCAGGGAGTTGTTGTCCAAACGACTATAAATTCATTGTCTCGATCCTCTAGTGGAAACTTGACGTAGATTGACGGATCTTCAAGTAATTTATACTCTATCTCATGCTCTGCTAAAGCTGTTTCGCATCTTGGACACCAGTGAACAACTCTTAAATCTGTATCAATTAGGCCTTTTTCCCAAGCTTTTTTGAAAGTCCACCACTCCGATTCAATCCAATTTCTTGTAATTGTCATGTAAGGTCTATCCCAATCCATCCAGACTCCAAGCCGCTTGAATTGCTTCTCCATTATTTTAAGGTTCCTTAAAGCGAAATCCTTGCATTTCTTAATGAATTCTTCTATTCCGTACTGCTCTATATCTTTCTTTGATTTAAACCCAAGCTCTTGCTCAACTTTTACCTCTATTGGTAACCCATGCATATCCCATCCCGGTTGTCTCCAGACATTATAGCCCTTCATTGTAAAGAACCTTATAACGACATCTTTTAGAACCTTGTTCCATGCGGTTCCTAAATGAATATATCCACTAGTGTACGGTGGCCCATCCAGGAAGTAAAATTTGGGTGCTCCATCCCTAAGCTCTTTCACTTTAGAGAAAATATTTCTCTTCTCCCACCAAGCCGATATATTTTTCTCAATAGAAATTGGATCATATTTTTTTGGTGGCACTTTAACATAGGAGAATTTCGTAATCCCTCATTCTCTGCACCTTCCTTGTCTTTGAAACAGTATATTATTTTTCACTTAACTTTCGTACTTAAATCTTACCTTTATAATTTAATTTGAAGCCATGGTGGTATCCTTTATCTAAATCCAATTTATTAATTTTATCTTTATTTAGTAATAATTTATGTTTTTTCAATAATGCAAAACATAAAATATAAAAATATTTAATCTTTTAGAAATATATCGTTATAAAATCAACTATACTTAAGGTTGAATAAAGCATGGCTAGTATAGCCATAATTAATTTAGCATCTACATTGGCGGCTTTTTTATCCACACTTATAGTTGCTTTAGCATTGTTTTGGAATTATGGAAAAAATAAGATTGTGAATACATTATATTTGATGGGTTTCTTCCTATTTCTATCACTACATAATTTGCTCTTTATTCTAGCTACTTTAAGTCCGAGTGATTTCTGGGCTAAGATATTATTCAAGTTCATGTTTTTAGGCCCTTTGGGTGTTTTATTTTCACTTTTATTTGCTGAATCGCTTAGAAAAGCTTCACCATACACGAGAATAAGTTTTATAGGAACATTCCTATTTGCTATAACAACTGCGGATGAAATACTTTTTTCCCCAATTATCACATATAATGAGGGGTTCTGGTACGCTATTAGACTTAGATCTATCTATGGTTATATATGGTTAGTTGGCTTTTACTTTTTCTCGTCTCTAGTAGTTATTTATGTATACTTCTTAATGTACAGGAAATCAATCTCTACTGGCAAGAAAAAACAAACAAAAATTTTCCTTGTTTCATCTGTGATGGGTTTTATAGGTACTATATGCGCTATGTTATTTGAGCTATTTTTCATTCATGAACTAGTTTTAGAGTTCCTAGTTATCGCTGTTGCTTCTAGCATTTTAGGTATTACTTATCTCAGGAATCCCTATATCTCTTTCTTGCTTGTTAATACTATCTATAAGATAATGATTGTTCAAGATACTGGTGTGTTGTGTTATTCTAGAACAATTATTGAAGAAAAACAAGTGAATGATGAGGTCATAGCTGGATTCATTCAAGCAATACTTCTTTTCGGAAAAGAATCATTAGGTTCTGATAAAGTTAACAGAGACGTCTGTGTATTTTCTTTTGGCGATAGAAGAATATTGCTAAAAGAGCATAAGAAAATTATAGGAGTTGTAATAGTTGATAACGTGTCAGACGCTATAAAAAATGCCTTGAAAGAATTCACTATTAAGTTCTGGAATAACTTCAGTGAAGATCTAAATGTTCCAGGTGTTGTATCTACACCTAAGAAGGCAGATGAATTATTTATTAAAGAATTTAGTTTTCTAATACCGTAAAATAATCAAAGATATTTCGCTCCTGCAATAGCTACTTGACCTAAAGCTAATCCACCATCTCCGGCTGGGACCTTATTGGGTAATAATAACTTTAAATTGTCATTTTCTATAATTTCCTTAATTCCTTTGATGATATAGTTATTTACAGCAGCCCCACCAGAAACCACTACATGCTCCAATCCTCTTCTTTCTGCATACTCTCTTGCCACTCTACCTAAAGCCCTACCTAAAGCTATCTGTGCTGTATATGCTAAATCTCTTTTTCTCTTGTTAATATTGTCAATTATTTCCATAATTAATTCACTTGTAATTATTACTTTTTTACCATTAATTCTCTTAATTGGAATCTCTAGGAATTCATTTATTAATACACCGTTCTTAGCTGCTGCTTCTAGTTTTATTGCTGGCTCACCCTCATAAGTTCTTTCACAGCAAATTCCTAATAGGCAAGAAATTGAATCTAATACTCGTCCTAAACTAGAAGTTTTCTTAGCCTTCTCTAACTGCCTTAACACTACTTCTGGATACTTCCTAGTTCTTTTGTCACCGATTTTATGCTCATTAATTAAGCGAATTATTGATCTAAAATTCATTTTCTTTGATAGAATCGATATGAGCATTCTTAAAGGGTAGATTACAGATAGATCTCCTCCCGGCATTTCATGGTACTCTAGGTGACCTATTCTTTCATAGTGATTATATGACATAACAAAAATTTCACCACCCCATATATTACTATCATCACCATACCCTAATCCATCTATAGCTATCCCTACTACCTCTGAACCAATCTTTAACTTCTTCTCAGCCATGACCGATACTATATGAGCTACATGATGCTGCACTCTTAACAATTCGCTTCCATTTTCAGCACTCCACCTTTCTGCTAGGATTCTAGAAGAATAATTTGGGTGCTTATCAGTTACTAATATTGCCTCATTTATATCGATTCCATACACGTCCACAAAAAACTTCAGAGCTCTATTCAGGTAATTTAAATTTTCTATCTCGTCTGTGTCTCCAATATATTGCGTTAATATCACCTTATCATCAAAACCCACAGCCCCTACATTTTGCAACTCTGCACCAAATGCTATTACTGGTCTTCTTAATTTAAATGGTAAATGAATCCATGCCGGAGCATAGCCACGGCTTCTCCTAAGGAAAGTTACCTGACCATTCGTGAATCTAAGGACACTGTCGTCAACTCTATTTATTATTCTTCTGTTATGAAACACAAAAAAGTCCACAATATCACTTAATCTAGCTTTTGCACATTTAATATCGGTACACATGGGTTTTCCTTTCCTGTTCCCACTGGTCATTATCAGGAATCTATCTCTAGTCTCCATAAGCAATAGATAATGAATACCAGTATATGGCAACATAACACCCTGCTTATCTAACCCTGGTGCGACGAATCTGGATACTGGCGAATCTTCTCTCTCATCTAGAAGGACAATTGGTTTCTCTGGAGAATTAAGTAAATTTATTGCTTTTCTATTTAGTTCAACTAATCTACTTGCTGTCTCTATATCTAAAGTCATTAGAGCAAATGGTTTATTTCTCCTTTTTTTCCTTCTTCTAAGTTCTAAAACTACATCATCAATTGTAGCTAAACTAGCTATATGAAAACCGCCCAACCCTTTTATAGCTAAAATATATCCCTCATCTATTAACTTAGCTGCTTCCTTTAGCGGATCCTTAATATCTAGTTTCTCTCCATCAACAGTCTCTAACCAAATCTTAGGCCCGCAAATAGGGCAACTTATTCCCTGAATATGGAACCTTCTTATATTATCTGGATCATTATACTCAGACTCGCAGTACTCGCATAATGGGAAATCTCTCATGGATGTATTTTCACGGTCATAAGGCAATTTCTCTATTATAGAGAACCTTGGTCCGCACCAAGCGCATGAATTAAATGGATATCTATAATGCCTTGAATTAGGGTCTAGAATTTCTGTAATACAGTGCTCACAAATACCGAAATCAGGTGGAATCATCGAGTAAAATTTAGCTTTTTTCCCACTACTTTGGATCTCGAATTCTTTATATCCCATGAATAAGCTTTTTTTAATTCTTATCTCTTCTATCTTAGCTGGGGGAGGCTTTTCTTTTGGAACTGCATTTAAAAAAGCATCGATATCTTCTTTGAATCCCTCCACATGAACCTCTACTTCTGATCCACCTAAATTCCTAACATATCCCTTTAGTCCATGCTTAACAGCTAACCTATATATAAATGGCCTGAACCCCACGCCCTGTACAATTCCTGAGATGTAAATCTTAACAGCTTCTAAATTTTCCAAGCACTCCCACCAATAGACAAGAGATAATTAGCATTATTGCTAAATCTTTTCAGAACAACCTTGAAAACATATGATCTAAGAGCCTCATTTGACCCTTCTATAAACTCAAAAGCTTTTACATCTCTATAAAGCCGCTCTATACGTGTCCCCTTCAGGTATCCGTGAGAAGCATAAATAGTCATTGCTAAATCAACAATTTTCTTAGCCAAAGAGGTTGTCTTATATTTAATTATAGATGAATAATAGGACAAATCTGATTTATTTAATCTCTCTAGATTTCTAGAAATTAAGTTCAAAAACTCGCCACATAACTCAGCATCAGCAATGAATTCACCAACATTTTGCTTTAAATTATCAAATTCAATAAGTTTTTTGCCCAGAACCTCCCTTCTAGTACCCCATTTCAACAATTCTTCTAGAGCAGCATATGTTATGCCTAATGCTGTTGATGAAGTAAATATTCTACCTAGGGCGAGAATATAGAATAAATCATTTAAAACCTTTTTACCTCTATCTAAAATTTGTTCATCCTTGATCTCAATCTCTCTGAGAGTAATGCGAGAAATACCTGATCCTCTCATACCTAATAAGTCTAGGATTGTTTCTATTTCCACTCCATTATTTTTATGAAGCAAACACGAAGCAAATTCGTTTTCTCCAGTTTTACAAATTATTAAGAACCGATCAGCATAAGCACCATTAGTTACCATACTTTTGATTCCTTTAATTACTCTTTTACCATTCTTGCTAATTATTTTTGTTTCCATTTTTTTGATATCTGTTCCTGCACCAGGTTCGGTGATTGCTAAAGCTAAGATATCATTATTTTTTATCACTTTAGTATACATGTTTGGAGAGATCATTTTTAAGTATTCTAAAACTTGGGTATGTGTGAAGAGAGATAGCGCTAATGAAGGCAATCTTTTACCTATCTCGTATAAAAGCAAGTTAAAAGATAGTAGATTTAATCCCATTCCCTCTAAATCTTTTGGCGCAAATGAATAAAACAGTTTATTGGCTTTTAATTTACTCAATAGTTCTTCAGGATACTTATTTTGTATATCTACTACTCCAGAAAATTGCTCAATAGGTTCTAGTATATTGTTTAGTAAAGAAATTAATTCTTTTGAGTATGAAGGATTATTGGATATATTAATCACCTTTCAACAATCTCTTTAGTTAATGATGAAATTTAAAAATAAAAGCAGCATTGAAAAATATAATTCTTTTTGATAGAATAGGGAGCAAGGGGGATTCTAGTGAAGAAGATGGGTATTCGAAATTCTGGGTTATTAGTTCACTCTGCTTTAATTATCGACACTATATACAAGTTAAATAATATATTGTCGGGATCTAATTGGATGATAACTGGCAATATTGCAAATCAACTATGGGTATACTTGCTTGCTGGAAACTGCATTTATTGCCGACCTACGGATAATATAGATATCAGGGGAGTAAATATAATGAAAAAAATAGAAGATAGTTTTAAAGTCATTGCAGAGGGATTTGAGGATGATTTAGTAAGAAGAATATCTTTCTTAGTTAGCCATTCACCTCGATTAAAAATAAATGTTGAATCATATCTCTCACCCAAATTCGTGGATGAATTAGATAGAAGTAAAAAGATACCATTTCAAAAGCAAATGGTTCCCGTGATTAGTCTAGAGGACTTAATCTTAACTAAACTAGCTTTAGGGAGAGATATTGATTTCATTGACATAACATCTTTATTCAGGGCTTATAAGAGATATTTGAGAGCCAATATAATTAATAATGAGAAGAACCCTCCCTATATCATTCATTTCTCAGAGATAATGGAATTAGCAAACAAATTATATGTGGATATAGCTGATGAGATATATGATTCAATAGAAAACATAACTAGCAGTAATATAAATGAATTGGTGAGAAATGAGGATAATCCACGAAAATTAATTCGTTTAATAAATCTTTAAACTCCACTAATTAATTTATTCTTCACTTTAATGTAGCCTACAAATCCATTTTTAGATAATTCATGTATCATTAATCCCAGAGCTTTAAAATAATCAGATGCCTTAACTCGAGCACCAGCTGCTTTTATATGACCTCCGCCACCAAGTTTCTCCGCGAGCTCTCTGCCGTTAAAATCGCATTCCTTTGAAACCCGTATAGATATTCTCACTGTATCATCATTTGTATTCTTTGACAAGAATGGGCAGACGGGATCTTCATCACGCATCCTGTTAACTACAATGATAACATTACCTCCCTTATTAATGAATAACCACTGCAAATCAGATATCGCTAATCTAGGAAAACCACTGACTAAATCAACTATTAGGTTTTTAACTTTCTTTTTTAATACGCTTTTAACTATTTTCTCACTTATTTCCCTACCTTTCTCAAGAAAACCACTTATACGCTTCCATTCGTCTTTAATCCACTTATCACCCAAGAAGTCTTCCCCTCTCTCTACAAGTATCCAAGATATTTTATGCAATATATCGGGTTCTTTAGAATGACATTTTATTATCTTATCTAGAATGTAAGTCTTCTTACTGTACCCTCCTGTATCTGCTATGTTTGCGAGATCCACTAATTTCCTTGCTTTAGCATTATCTTCTAAACCAAGATATTTAATTAATAGGGATGCTGCTGAGGGGGCTGACGGATCTATTAGATCTTTATCAGTCAATAAATTATTTTTATTAACTTTCTCATAATTCGAGATGTGATGATCCACATTTGCTTTAGCCAATGGTAGCTTTGGCAGATCTACAACTAAATCATACTCTATTCCAATAGCACTACTTAAGTCTCTTAGCGTTAAGTAATCTATTTTTGCATTTGGATACTTCATTAGTATTAGCGCCGCTGAAACAATGCCATCAACGTCAGATGCATGTGTTGCTACTCTCACTTAGTACACCGATATTAATCATTTTAGTAGGATTTATAAGTTTATTAATTACTCTAATAAATCTTTGTATAGTTATTAAGTTGACTCAATAAACAAGATTGATCTCCCTTACTCTACTTATGTTTCTGGCATCTTTCTCGATCTCTATTATTGTTCTAAAGATTGGTTTATGCCTTAACTCTTGTTGATGAGATATTACTATTATTTGGTCGAATTCATTACTTTCTTTTAAATTTCTTAATGCCTCAGCTACAGTTAATCTTAATTCCTCATCCAATGGTCCAAATCCCTCATCTATAATAAGAAATCTTGGTCTCTTATTATGAGCATACACTTGAGACAATAATTTCCCAATAGCTAGCCTAATTGCGAAGCCTATTAGTGTTTGTTCACCTCCACTAAAAGTCTCTATTCGCCTCTCAAAACCATTCGAGTACGATTTTAATTCAACGCTTTGCTGACTCCCCTTTGTTTTTCTAAAGTAGAAACGTATCTCAATATCTTGATTGAAAACTCTTGATAAATAATCATTCGCATACCTTTCTATAACGCGTAGATATTCATCTAAAAGCCATGTTGGTAAAGCACCAGCAGCAAATACTTGTGACTCTAATAATGAGTAAGCTCTTAAATCAATCTCAAGCTTCTCCTTGTCTTTATTTAGCTTCTCTAACTCCTTTTCCTTAGCCTCAATTTCCTTCAACTTATCTAATTTATCTTTAAGCCTTTGCTTATTCTCGCTAATCTTTCTGATTAGATTTGCTTTTTTCATCTCTAAGTTTTCAAATTTCGATTTCTCTACTTCTATTAGCGACTTTAATTCTCGATATCTCTTGTTTAATAGTTCTTTTCTAGAAAGCTCTTCCTCATACTGCTTTAATTCCGTTTCTATCGAATTTAACCTATCTTTTAGCTCTTCGTATTTAATGAATTCTGTGTAGATTTCTCTTAATTCATTGATTTTTTGCTCTAATTGATTTATGTCACTAACATTCAGTATATTCATAATTTCGTTGATCTTATTTTGGAGACCCTGTAGATTTTGAGAAAGCTGATTGTAATTTGTAATCAATTCTGTGTATTGACTTTCTAAATCCTCTTGACCTAATCGATTTTTTATGTAATTCATCTTTATCTTTATTTCATTTAACTCGTTATTGAGTTTTCTTAGTT
>Ga0190308_1000138_pt1 | contig 24418 bp, 24 predicted proteins | sample 48700756_MG_FD_165050 | JGI IMG/M metagenome (GOLD analysis project Ga0190308, IMG submission 165050) | Hydrothermal vent sediment bacterial communities from Southern Trench, Guaymas Basin, Mexico - 4870-07-5-6_MG | ecosystem: Environmental > Aquatic > Marine > Hydrothermal vents > Sediment ...
GACATACCTTAAACATAATTTTTAGTTTAGGAATTCTTATTCTCATCTATATTTATAATTTTATATATGAAGATAAGCGTTATCTATGGATACTCTGAAGCTTCCCTAGATGACCTTAAATATATTGAAAATTTACTGGGGAAATATGATATTGAATCATCAATTATGTATGTCGATGATCTTGAGAAGCTCGATAAAGATATAGATCTAATTATTACAATAGGTGGAGATGACATAATCCTAAAGACATTATTATATCTATATGATAAAGAGATTCCATTATTAAGCCTATATGGTAGGAGGAGTAGAGGTTTCCTATATGTAGCTGGGATAGATTTATTTCCAGAGTTATTGAATGAAATTATAAGAAGAAACTATATTGTAGAGGATCGGGTTAGACTCGCAATTAAGATGGGAAGTAAGACATTACCAACCGTATTAAATGACGCCGTTATATTATCTAAAGTTAGTGGCAGATTAATTCGTTATTCACTATACATTAATAATGAGTTTATATGGAGAGATGATGCTGACGGTGTGATAATCTCAACTCCAACGGGGTCAACTGCATATGCATTATCGGCAGGCGGCTCCATAATTAAGGATGCTAATGTATTTGAGATAGTCCCCATAAATACATTGATACCTACACATAAACCAATTGTAACATCATCTAGAAACAGGATATCAATCTGCGACTTGACACCAAATGAATATATACTTATTCTAGACGGTCAGATTAGAATTGAGATAGATACCGATAAGATAGAGTTCTACCGGTCTAAATACCGTGCTAGATTCATTAAGTTAAGAGACTCTACAAACTTTAGTATAGATAAGAGGCTTGTGAGGAGAGTGATTCCATCCGCTGAGGCAGATATACTTAAGGATATGCCTCCAAGTGCGAAGCTTATATACAAGGTTCTAGAGTATGAGGGGCCATTGACATACAGGGAACTATTAATTAAATCGGGGTTACCAGCTAGAACGCTTAGGTACGCATTAAATAAACTTCTTAGCCGTGGAATTATTATTAAAAGCCATCTAGATAGGGATGTAAGGAAGATGATTTATATGCTGAAGAAGTAGCTATTTAGCCAGCTCCTCAAGCGACTTACCCATCGTCTCTATACCAAGGACTAATACTGATACTGCAGCAATGATGTGTACTACAGCGAAGACTGAGTAGGGACCGAACAACCCTGTGGATACGTATAGATAGGCTGTGAAAGTCGGTGCCAATATACCTGCGAACCTACCCATACTAGCGGCGAAGCCTGATCCGGCACCCCTGACTTCAGTGGGATACAACTCTGGCGTATATGTATATAAACCCGCCCATGCACCCAAGTTAAAGAATGATATCACAGAGCTCCATATGAAGAACCAAGTCTCATGTATTACCAGTCCTAGGAATAGGGAGGCTAATCCAGCTAGAGTTAGATATATTCCAAGAACCTTCTTCCTACCAATCTTATCAAGTAAGAATGTTGCGGAGTAGTATCCAGGGATCTGGAATAGAGTTATTAAGATAGTCCAGAAGAGTGATTTAACTATAGTCATCCCGAACTCCTTTGAATATAATGTAGGTAGCCAGATGAATACACCATGGTACGTATATACGAGTGACATCCATAGAATAGTAAGTAATACCGTACGTTTAGCATATCTCCTTGAGAAGAGGTCTTTAATACCATATCTACTCACAACGTCTTCAGATCTAAAGGTTATCTCAATACCCCTCTCCACAATCCCATTTCTATAAAGTATCTCCTTAACCTCATCAGCCCTGTTCCTCTTTATCAAGTATCTTATCGACTCAGGCATGTATATTACTACAAGTGGGATAATAATTAAGGGTAGTAATCCAACTATAAATGCGGTTCTCCAGCCATATAATGGAATTATAATATATGGGAATATTAGGGATAGTAGAGCGCCATAGACCCATGAAGTCTCGACTATACCTAGGAAACGCCCCCTATATTTAACGGGTACATACTCCGAGATATATATTCCAGGCTGTGGTAATGCCGCCCCCAGGCCGATTCCAGCTAGAAACCTTAGGATACTTAGGCTATATACATCGTATGCCAAGCCATGTAATGCGGTGAATACAGCCTCGATAAGTAATACTATGATGATTGTATTTCTCCTCCCAATTAAATCTGATAACCTACCGAATATTATAGCCCCGAAGAACATACCTAGATACCCTATGCTAATTAGATATCCGGCTAAGACGATATCTAGACCCCATTCACTTATAATTGGTTTTATAACTGCCCCAATCAGCATCACATTCAAGGCTGTAAGCATATACATTAGAGAAGCGATTACAAGGATGATATAATGAAATTTGCTTAACCTCGCTGAATCCAGAGCCTTGAATACATACACTTTAGACACCTTATATCACCTTAGCCATAGCTTAAAATAAGTTTTAGAGGCAATATCTTCCTTAACATCTAATTTTATGGCATAAATTGCCTATAAAAGGCAATTTTATAAAGTGAATGAAGATAATAATTTAATGCTTAATTGAAATAGGCTTGATTAATCCAGCCTTATACTCCTCCTCAACCCTCTTAATAGCTCTTTCGATACCCTCTAAGCCCTTAAACAATAACTCCTCCTCGATATTTAATGGCGGGTATATCCTGATATGGGGCTCATCATCCCATATAGGCCATACACCCTCCCTCTTAGCCTCGATAAATATCCTCCTAGCTATCTCGACATCAAGCTCGTCACCCTTCCCAGTCTCGACAGAGGTAGCTAGCAAGAATCCTATACCCCTAGAGTCAACTATAATATCATACTTCTCAGGCCATGTCTTCATAACTTTAAGGGCCTCCTCACCCATCCTAGATACATAGTCAAGTAGATTATCACGATATATAATCTCGATAGTCTTGAGTGCAGCTGCACACCCAGCTGGACACCCGGCGAATGTACTTCCCGAATAGGCGCGTTTCTCACCAGCCATCCCATCACTCATTATAACGGCTCCGATAGGGACTAAGCCTCCAGTCAACCCCTTTGCAGTCACTATAGCATCTACTTTAGTACCATAGTGTTCGATGCCCCAGAATCTACCCGTCCTACCGAATCCAGTTAAAACCTCGTCACATATTAGGAACCAATTATATTTATCAGCCAGTTCACGGAGCTTGACGAAGAACCTCCTCGGGGGAATATAATTCCCACCTTCAGCCATCATAGGCTCAAATAATACACCTGCGATCCTATCCGGGTCAGATATATACTCTAGAAGCAATTCATCTATATACCATAGAATAAAGTCTGCATATTCATCTGGAGTCATCCAAGAAGGTATCTTATATGTTCTCGGGTATGGAACAAATAGTACTCCACCCTGCATAGCCTCAAAATACTTCTTCCTACTAGCTTCATGCGCCCCTATAATCCTCGCGCCAATCGAGTCGCCATGGTATGAACCCATGAAACTTATCATTAAAGGCTTCTCCCTAGCTGTCAGGGCGTATGATACAGCGGCTTCAGCAGCCTCGGTACCGGATACCTCGAGTGTAACCCTAGTTAAATTCTCTGGCGTGATCTCTACTAGCTTCTCAGCCAATTCAAATGCGAGTGGATGATTATATACGAATCCATATTTCTTCAACGCGTCTATAACAGCCTCTAAAACCTCTGGATGAACATTACCTACATTATTCGAAGCCCACCCACTAGAGAAGTCTATATACTCATTTCCATCGACATCATAAACCTTAGACAACTTTGCTCCACTAGTTACAAATGTCATGTAAGTCTCGATCATTGTATTAAACATAGGATTATTACCGCCTGGAGTAAACTTTCTAGCTCTCTCATGAAATCCTCTAGTTTTAGGTCCAGGAATATCATAAACTATTGAAGACCACCTCCATAGAGGGTTTCTACAACTTCATACCCCACATGTCTCTAGTTGGTTATATATCCTATATATATTTAATATATAGAACTATTAGTCTTCGGATTTTGTCTTATCCATAGACTTGAGTGTAGAGATCCTCCTCAATACCTTATCCAGAATATTTAAAAGCTCATCCAATGTAATCAACATGCTATTAAACTCGATATAACTATCCCATACACGTAAGTCACTTATAGACTTGCAGAATGATCTACACTTCTTAGGTTTAGACAGCTTGTTCTCACGTATCATAGAGTCCGTGAATAGCTTCGAATCCATCCTGATATAAACGAGACCCTTCTTAATCGCCTTCCACATAACTAGGAATGGAGAATCGTTATAATAGAATATTATATAGTCCTTCTTCTTCCTCTTACGCCTCTTATAAGTAAGACCATATTTACTTAGAAAACGATATATAGTCAGCCAGTATTTATCCATCCTCCTCTTAGATATATCACTATATTCAAGTGGCTTACTAGCGGCTATACTCTCTGTAAATGGTGATATAAGCAAAATATCCTCCTCACCACTAGTATATAACTGCATAATCATCACCTCAAACCCAACGTTCCTCTCCCTCCTCGACTTCAAAATATAATTCACCAAGTCGTCGTTGACTCTGTTCATGATAAGCAGGATATTATTTCTAGACCTCATTAAGGCGTCTTTAATAACTGGGATTAAATCCCTATGTATACCTCTCTCACCGAATAATAACTCCTTTATATACCTAACCTTCTTCATCCTATTCAACTCATCATATATCTTAAGAGATACTTTATCTGGATCTAGAGTATCGAAAATCTTATTAAACCTCTCTATCTGAGGAGTAATATGGCTTTTAACACCGTGTTTAATCAACTCGAATTCTACAAGCCATATATCAAGCTTATCCTTATTTAATATCAATAAAAAAGCGTCTGGAATCCCCTTGACACCCTTACCCTCAATCAACCTCTCGACAGGAATATAGATTGTATTCCCTCCAAATATCATTTTCAAAAAGCCTTTAAACCTCATTAGAACCCTACGCATATCCTCCTCATTACTAAAATCTACATATCTATACATCTTATCATTATGCAATATAACGGGGGTGTAGAAGACCCTTGTATTTATAGAGAATGGGTATGAATCGATTTTACCAGTCATATTTAAATAGAATTTTAATTAATGGTTAAAAATTATTATATGAGTAAGGGCTAAGATACGAAAATATTTTAGGGTGGGATTATAACTAGAGAGATTATAGTATCGATAGGAGACGACTTCACATTATTTAATATCATGCTAAACAAGTTTCCATTTGAGGATGGTGATAGAATAGTATTAATTAAGTCTTATAAAAGCCATGATGAGACACTGTCTAAAGCTAGAGACTTGATTAGAGGCCTTGGAGAGATAGATATATCTTATAAGATTATACATATTAGGGATGATGAGATTTTAGAGGGTATATCAGATTTATATCGTGAGATTAAGTCGAGTAACATAATTCTATGGATTCTAGACTCTACACCCCCACTAACTACAATATTAATTCTATTCGGGATACTGAACCCGAATGTAAGGAGTATCTACATATATAACTTAGTTAAGGAGGATATTGTTAAAGTACCTAAGTTTGGGTTGAAACTACCTAAATTAAATAAGAATGAAAAGATTATATTAGACACACTCTTGAAACATGGTGAAATGAGTTTAAATGAGATCGCCACATATACAAACTTAAGTTATACACAGGTTTATAGAGCCGTCGGAAACCTGAGAAATAAAAATTACGTGATATATGGGAAGGGTAGGGGGAGGAGGATCTCGTTAAGCGAACTAGGGATATTAAGAAGTTACTTAGATAAAATTCTCGGAATCTAGATTCTCCAGTTTATAATCAGCTAGGAACATTTATCTAGTTATTACATGATTTAAGTAAGTATGTTTATCGAGACATTAATTGAATTAGGCTCTAGAGACCCATTATTAACCGGGTTTATAGCCGGCCTCATCCTCCTAATATTTACATTCGCCGGCTCAATCCCAGCGATTCTAGGTAGTAAGATCTCAGACTCGGTTTTAGATACTGGATTAGGGTTCTCAGCCGGAATCATGCTGGTAGCCGCGTTTACAAGCCTACTGATACCTGGTATACAGATCGGTGGAATAATACCTGTATTAATAGGGTTTATAATGGGTGCACTTACTATCGCACTTATTGAGAGGCTAAGTCCTCATGAACATTTTATAAAGGGTTATGAAGGCCCACCGCATCTCAAGGAGAAGATTAGAGTAGTATGGCTGCTAGTACTAGCAATAATAATCCATAATTTTCCTGAGGGCTTGGCGGTGGGATCCGGAATAGCATATAATTTTAAGGAAGGGATTATACTTGCACTAGCAATTGGAATTCAGGATATCCCGGAGGGATTCGCAATAGCAATTCCATTAGTAGGTATCAAAGAGAAGGTTTCAAAGGCTCTTTTAATAGCGTTTCTAAGTGGATTATCAGAGTTTATTATGGTATTTATACCGATTCTAATATCTAGCTATGTACATATGTTACTACCTATACTACTAGGCTTCTCTGGCGGAGCCATGATATACGTCGTTAGCCACGAGGTTATTCCCGAGACACATAGGAAAGGTTATGAGAACTATGGTACAATAGGATTTATGATCGGGTTTATCATAATGCTTACACTTGATACAATATTATAATATTATTTACTATACCCATATTCCTTCCTAATAATTTTGACAGCCTCCACCATATTCCTAAGCTTCTTAGCAGCGATCCCCCTACTCCTAGTCCTCAATCCACAATCTGGATTAATGAATAACTTATCGGGTTCGATATACTTTAACGCATATTTGATACGGTCTAGAATTAATTCAACAGGCTCTATAAAGTCTGTATGGACATCTATAACACCTAAACCAAGTTCCCTATCGAATCCATACTCCTTAAACTCCTTAAGAATCGTATACCCCCTTCTAATATCATCGTCTAAACCTCTATTCCTCGTATCCCTATTAGCGAATTCAAGTGCATACTGCTTCGTTTTAATATCATGGACATATCGTAGTAGAATCCTATAATCACTGTAACAGATATGTGTCGTTACAGTAGCCTTGACACCCTCAACAGCCTTATTAAATGCCTCTACAAATATCGGCATCTCACTTGGATGAGTTGTAGCCGCGGGTTCATCGATTTGAATCCTGAAGACCCTCCTTTTAGACAACTCCTTTAAAATAGGATTTAAGATATTCTTTGCTAAGTCTAATGTAAACTCCCTCTTAGCATTATACCTCGCCTTTATCGGATTAGATACCTTATACCTCCATCTGGACATGTAATACTCGTTATATGTCCAGTCAGCTAAGGTATATGGGCCTGTAATCGGGATTTTAACTGGTTTAGATGCATGAGACTTGACAAACTGATACTCTTCAATATGATAATTCTTGATTAAAACAGGCTTCTTAACAACCCTACCCTTCGGGAAATACCTATTATCAAATACACGGACCTGCCCAACAAATTCTATTCCATCAATATATTCAACGGGGTAGTGATACATCTCCCACCTATGCATCTCACCATCCCAGACAATATCCAGCCCAATATCTTCAAGGAGTTTTATCGTCTCGATGCTAGCCTTCTCTATAGTAGGCAGGATATCACTATATTTAGCCTCACCATCTAAATATCTCCTCCAAGCCTCGAATAGATATTCAGGCTTCCTAAAACTACCGATCTCCTGCGTAGGGAATATAGGTAGCTTCATCCCCTCAACCTCTTAAGTAAATTACCTAATAAATTAATTTTATCTATAGCCACTGTAAAAGGTAGGAAATCGAGGTCTGTATTATTTGATATAGCAATATCACCTTTACATCTCTCTCGGTAACCGGATACCTGATTATAGATATATTCTATATCTTCAATTAATGTATTCTGGGCGTCTATAACGCCGAATATAACAAGCTTATCACTACACCCGACCGACTCAACAGAAGTATATTGAAGATCTACTGAATAACCCTCCACATCCAATTCATTTAAAATATCAGACTTTTTCCCAACATCACCGAAGTATGTATGAACCCTTATATTCGACTGAAAATCCTTTAACTCGCTATATAGGCTTACTAATAGATCCTTATCTGGATCATCCTCATATGCTATAGAAGGTTCATGTAGAATTACTTTTGAGTATCCTATGCTGAGAGCCTCCTTCAATGCATTATACATTAATGTTGATAACGCCTTAACCGGGTCTACACCGTTTTTGAAGAGGGAGAGTCTTAAGAAAGTATACGGACCTGGAAGACTTAATATAGGCTTTACGTCTCTGGGAATATACCTTATATGCGTCTTATCCGCTATCAAACCCTCCCTATACTTGGGAAATTCCTCGAATATAGGCTTCCTATAGAGTGTATTATTTTCGAAATATCTAGTTAAAGGCCCAGCCTTAATTCCATCCAATTCTGTGAAAATCCTGAAATAGTCATGCCAATCTATCTGTGGAGCATGTATATATGTGAAACCGTTCTCGACTTGAATAGAGATAATATCCTCTATACTCTTGTCAAGAACATCTCTAAATACATCCTCCGTAACTCTACCAGCCTCATACATCTTCCAAATCTTTATAAGACCGTCATTCCTAGGCAGTATCCCAGCTATATAACCCTCTACATTCATTATAAAAATTAGATTATAACTCTAAAGTTAATAATAATCTAATTATATTTCTTGTTATAGCGGTTTCCCGGTGTATAGAATGGGAATCGAGTTCCACGAGTATCTAATGCATATAGATACTCCTATCACAGTCGAGGCCCCCATATTCCGTAGTGTAGATGAAGTTGAGAAATTCGCCTCTAGACTTAAAGGATATAAGACTAGTAAGTATATAGGGGGGGTAAATATTGTAAATTATCCATTCGGTAGGCTAACCCCCGATCCAGCTCTAATAGGATGCCTCTTCAAGCGATACATTGATTTAGAGCCTATTCTACATATCCCATCCTCATTAGAGAGTAAGTATACCCTGGTGAGGACGTTATATAGCCTCTCTATATGCGGTATAAGAAATATTTTGTTACTGGGTGGGGATGTAAAAACTGAATATGGGTTAAAGTTAGATGAGGCATTCAACTACATTAAACAATTTAGTGAAGGATATATAGATCTGGAGCATTCAAGATTAAGCGTCGAAAGATTCAATTTCCACGTGGGTGGGGCGGCTATATTAGACAGAGATGATGAGGTGGATAGAATAATTTGGAAGATTAGAATGGGGATGAAGTTCTTCCAGACACAGTATATTTATGACTATAATTTAATTAGAGAGGTCTTGACTAAACTAGATGCTCAACTAACTGAATTAAATCTCGATACTAAAGTTCCTATGCTACTCGGTATACTACCATATTTAGATGAAGATACTAGGGGGATACTTGGGAGAATTGGGTTAAATATGTTTTCTAAATATGATACGAAGGAATATAGGCGATATATCGAAACTTTAATATCAAGGCTAATTAAATTGATGGATTCTATCGGACTAATTAAAATAGGATTCCATTTTATGCCTATCAGATGGAAGGATGAAGTTTATGAGGAGATCTCTAAGATTATTGAATCACTAATATGAATTACCCTTCCCCCAGAGCCTCATAATCTCATCGGTTACATATACATCTGTATATTCTTCAACATCACCGTCTCTTCTGATTAACTTAAGTAGATATCCTTTATACGACTCTACATGCCCTATCTGAGATACTACAATATTATTTTTCTCAAGGAGTTTAAAAGCGTCATCTATATATTTAGGGGGGACCGTAGCTATCAATACGCCTGAACTTATGAATTTTAGGTAATCGATATTTAATAATCTACTATACTTGAGAGTTTGGGGAAGTACATTAACCTCATCCTCATATATGACTATGCTTTTATTAGAGGCGTACGCGATCTCCGTCAAACCACCTATTAAACCCCCTTCAGTAGGGTCATGCATCGAGGTCACATACTGGTAATCCGATAGTAATAATGCTTCGCGAACCACACTAATTTGTTTAATCAACTCTCTAGATTTATCGAGTTCACCTGCTGAAACACCTTTCTTGATTAATATCTCCCTAAAGTCCGATGCCAATATCGCGGTTCCCTCCAACCCGGCATATTTAGTCATAATCACGATATCACCAGCTTGTGCACCGCCAGTCGATATATATTTATCCTTATCCACTAATCCAGATGCGGTCATTGATATAATAGGTCTGGGTAGTCCAGGGGTAAATTCAGAGTGGCCGCCTACGATCATGGCCTCAACCTCCTTCGCAGCTTCATCAACCTGCCTAGTTATATTGTCTATAAACTCGATTGAAGTATCTTCGGTGAAGAAGTATATGGGGAGGAGCCACCTAGGTCTAGCGCCTGAGACCGCTATATCATTCGAGGCGATATGTACTGCAAGCCACCCGAGATACTCGACTGCACCAGTTATCGGATCTGAATGTATAATTAAATGCTTGTCATCCAGGTTAATTACTGCCGAGTCCTCACCCAATGCAGGGCCTATGACAACCGCATCGTCTCTACATCCAATCCTATTTAATATATATTTCCTAAGTAAATTAGGTGGGAGTTTGCCTATCACTCTAAGAACACCATATAACCCCCTAATCAAGTGGGGAAATAACTTTTAATATAAATTACATTCTAAATTTTACATATCCTTAAATAATACATTTCTAGTATAGACGCGATATTAACTAATTTAATAGAGATTTCATCCGATATTCCCCGGAATAACTTGATTAGATAGAGGGGTTATAGAATCTTGTTTTAAATCCTAGTATATCGTGGGAAAGCCTTGAATAGCCTCCCACCGATAGAGTCGATATTGAAATCAATTATATGTATACAGCCTCTCACGCATTCAAATGCATTTAATAGAGATTTAATTGGTTGTGGAGTGGTGGAGAGATTCATGGATGATAACTGCGTCGAAAACCTCAGATCTAAAGACTTTATCCTCTGACGATGTATATATTCTATCGGGATCTTTATCAGTGATGGAAAGTAGACTAAAATCTATGTCTAAATTAATATAATAAATATCGCCGCTCAACATAGAATAGATTATCCCAGGCCCTCCACCCACGTCAAGTATGTTACCATCCAATTCATCCGTGTATTTTATAAAGCCATATCCAACGTAAAACCTTATACATATTTATGTAATAGCCCCAGCAAGTAGTCTGATATTATACCCATCTAAACAAATTATTTTTTATGGAATTTTAAACGATGTTAAGATGATATTATATGCAGTATATTAGATTAGGATCCAGTGACCTTAAGGTAAGTGTAATTGGAATAGGTGCGTGGCAAGCTGGATTCAAATCCTGGGGTAAGGGATATACTAGGGAGGATTTAATTAACTCTTATAGATATGCCTTTGAAAATGGAATAAACTTCATAGACACAGCTGAAATATACGGGTATGGAAAATCTGAGGAGATTGTTGGAGAGGCTATTAAAGGATATAATGATATAGTCGTCGCTACCAAAGTATCTGGATTTAGGACTTCGGAAGATGATATTATAAAGGCTGCTGAAAGAAGTATTAGGAGGCTTGGTGTTAGGGAGATAGACTTATATCAACTACACTGGCCCAACCCAATATACATAGATATATGTAAGGTCATTAGGAGAATGGAGAAAACTATATCAGAGGGATATGTTAGATATATTGGATTAAGCAACTTTACATTTAAATTACTTAGGAAAGCATATGAATGTACACGTAAATATGACATAATATCGAATCAGATCCAATACAGCCTAGTATATAGAGGTTATGAAATTGATTTAATACCATTTATGAAGAGATTTAAAATAGGGTTGATAGCATATAGTCCACTCGGTAAAGGTGTATTAGCAGGTAAAACAAAGCCTACCTCAACAGCCCAAAGGACGAGTACTATATTCCATAAGGCGTCTAAAGACACTATATTACGAGAGAAATTGGAGGAGCTATCCATCAAATATGGTGTCACGAAAGCCGCGGTAGCATTGAGATGGATCGTTGATAAGGGGGGAATACCTATCCCAGGTGTAAAGAAGATCAGGCATATCGACTCAATTTTAGAGGCTATTAAATTAAGATTGAGAGAGAAAGACCTTAAGGTTCTTGACGAAATTACATCTAAATATAGGGAGAATATCGAAACCTACCCCCTTATACGCTTTATACCAGGGACCTTGCAGAAGGTTGTATTTAGATTATTAGGTGGGTTATAGTAAGTTTATGCTCATTCATTAACCTCATTATATTACTTCTTTTCGCCTTATCTCAACTCTCATCCTTCTTCTCAATTATGTCTAGAGAAGCATATCAATCCTCTCTATAATCGTTATACTATTTTCGTTAGATAGCATTGGCATATATTCAACTTTAACTTTAGACTTATGACTATAGCCTATATACTTATAATTTTAAATACTGGTTCAATCACCGGGAACTATAAGTGTCCCTGAAAACCCTTTTACGACGTTATATCCATCGTCTAGATGCCCTATCATCGATGCAACTCCACCATTTTTTATGAATCGGATAGCCGCTAAGACTTTGGGCCCCATCGACCCGGGTTTAAAATGCCCCTCGCTATAATACTTTTCTATCTGAGAAACTGTAACCCTATTTAACTTAGTCTGATTAGGCTTTCCATAATTTAAATACACCCCATCCACATCTGTTAAGATAACAAATTTACCTACCTTTAACTCTGTTGCCAAAACTTCACTCGCAAGATCTTTATCTATTACAGCCTCTACACCTTTAATAGATTTATTTTCACGCACCACTGGGATCCCTCCGCCTCCTGATGCAATAATTATCCACCCATCCTCTAGAAGCCTTTTAATCGCCTGAGACTCTATATTCCTCTTAGGATCTGGAGACGGGACGACCCTCCTCCATCCACCCCTCGGGTCCTCCTTCATAACCCAATTCTTAGTTTTAGATAATCTATAAGCCTCCTCCCTACTATAATATCTACCCACATATTTAGTGGGGTTTCTCCATGCGGGGTCGTCCCTATCAACCAGAACTTGATTAACTAATGCTATAACTCCTTTTATATGATCTAATACATCATACTTCAACAGTGTATTATATATAGCTTGCATGAGGAGATACCCTAACCATCCTTGAGTCATCGCGCCTGCTATATCCATGGTCATGGGGGGAATCTTATCACTTAAACTATCCATCCATTCCAGGATAGCCCCGACTTGAGGGCCGTTACCATGCGTAATAACTACTTTATAACCCTCCTTAATTATCTTTACAATAGTCTCGGCAGCCGAATAAGCGTTCCTCCAGTAATTCTCTGGAGTACCAGCTTCTCCCTTAGCCTGAAAAGCATTGCCTCCTAACGCAATCAATATACTCTTCTCATCACGCATATAGTTACACCTTTAATATAATTTGACTATAGTTTGGATAGACGTAAATTAATATTGAATGTATTTAAATAAATTATCCTAATGACTTAAGACGGTAAATATATGTATTAATTCATATAAGTTATCTAGTCTTCTCTCCAAACGGTTCATACGAAAGTAATTATTTAGTCATCTTAAAAATACATTTGTAAATCTAGGTTCAATCATATTTCTAATTAGGTGGATATGGCCCACAAGGTTATATATCGGCTTAGTGGATTAGTTCAAGGAATTATACTAGAGAGGGTAAATAGATTTACCATATCTGCTATAATCGAGAATGTTAAGACATATGCACATTTGACTAATACTGGTAAGCTGAATGACGTTCTCGTATATAGAAGGACCAGTTTATTTAAACGGATTAAAGGTAGGAAATTGGAGTTTAGGTTAATTGGGGTTGAAGACCATGGATTTTATAATATCGTCGATACAATTACCCAGAATAAGATTTTTGAGAGGTTAATCGAGGAGAGACGTATCAATAAATTATCTGGTTGTATAATTTTAAAGAGGAATCCTAGAGTTGGTTCTGAGGTATTTGACTACATACTAGGATGTGGAAATGAGGAAATACTGGTCGAGACTAAAAGCGCCGTATTAAGATCTAATGAGGCAGCTATGTATCCAGACTGCCCTAGCCTAAGGGCTAGGAGGCAGGTAAGTAAGTTAATTGAGTTGACTAAAGAAGGGGTAAGGACTCTACTCGTATTCATATCTGCATTACCCCATGTTAAATGCTTTAAACCTTATTATGATGGAGACCCGGTTCTTTATGAATTAATTGGTAAAGCATATTTAAATGGTGTAGATATAATGGCCTTATCAATGTATATGGATTTAAATGGATATATCTACATCGATGATATATGTCTTCCTCTATGCAAGGATTGGATAGATAATATCTCGAGTATATAACTCCTCTATTGTAGATACCATTTCATTAATCGACTCACTTAAGCTACTCCATCTTCTAAAGCCTAGTCTATATGCGTTTTTAGGGATGTATTTCGCACCAGAATATCTTAAAAGCATTTTAATGGGAGATAGACGCCCAGCTGTAGGGATATTCCTTCAACTAGATTCATCGTAGAGACTTTAATAGCAATCCTCCTTCCTACTTTATGTAAGTGGCTCATAAACTTATGTAATGTGAGGTTATATGGGGTTACATTGAACCATTGGAAAATATTAGTATCGCCTCTATATCTCTGATATATAAATTCACCTAATTTACCTATGTCGACTGCAGGAGTATATGGGAATAGACGTTCGTCATATAGCTCTATTCCATACCTACCAATTATAACTTGAATATATAATTCTGGGTGATATGGATATACCCCAACTATAATCCCGGGTCTCAATATAATTATTTTACCTCCATACCGCTCATATAACTTCCTCAGAAGAAGCTCTCCATATGCCTTCGTATATTCAAAATAGGTATATGGATTTACGTCACTTAGATGAAGATCTTCTTCGTCAACAGCATATCTTTTAAATGCCTGGGAGGGATAGAATGAGGAGATATGAATATTGAGGGAACGACACTTCCTTGAAAGAAGGCCTTTAAATAAGGTATATGGTGTATATGCATTAGCCTGTATTAGTTTGTTTATATTACCTGATATCACGCCAGCTAAATTATATACTATTCTTGGACAGCCATACACCTCTATGATCCTATATAGAGTCTTATCCAAACTCTGATAAGGAATGACGATAGTATTTGGCAGACCAGTAATTTTGTTATATAGACCGATCCTCTTATAGATCCTTTTAAACCGGTTTAATATTACTAATTTATCATCTAATTCAGCATAGTATAATGACAAGTTATATCCTAAGAATCCTAGGCCGCCATGTAGTATAACATATTCAATCATGATAAGTTAAAAAGGTGGTTATGAGAGGTACTTCTCCTCCAGGTATCTAATGAAATACCATGTATCCATACCTTCTTTAAAGCTCTCCTGAAGTAGATCCTGAGGCTTATATACCGAACCCCATCTATGGATCTTCTCCCTAAGGTATTCTTTAATATCGGTGAATTCCAGCTTCGATATCTTATCTCTGAAATCAGGGATCTCTCTCTCGATATGATATTTAATCTGTCCAGATATGATGTTACCTATCGTATATGTGGGGAAGTACCCTATATTACCCATACTCCAGTGAATATCTTGTAGCACACCCTCCGAGTATTTCTTAGGTCTAATACCAAGTAGATCTTCCATCATATTATTCCAATACTCAGGGACATCTGAAACATTTATACTCCTCTCGATCATCATTTTCTCAAGCCTATACCTGAGCAATATATGGAAGTTATATGTAACCTCATCCGCCTCCGTCCTTATGAAACTCGGCTTAACTGTATTGAAGTAGTAGTAAAGATCTTCAGACGTATACTTCTCTATAAACGGTAGATACTTCTTTAAAATTGGGTATACTGCCGCAGTAAACTCACGGCTTCTCCCAATTATATTTTCCCAGAAACGCGATTGAGACTCATGTATACCGAGTGAAGCCCCTCCCGCCAAGGGCGTTGCTTTAAATCTTTCATCTACCTGTAGCGCATATAATGCGTGTCCAAATTCATGTATCGTACTGAATAAGCTTCTCTTAAAGTCGAATCCCTCATACCTAGTTGTAATCCTCACGTCATTAATCCCCAATTCAATTGTAAATGGATGTGCGGATATATCCAGCCTAGCTTTATCCTTTGGATACCCAAATATATTTAAAATCTCTAGATTAACCTTCTTCATATCCTCGGGATCATATTTCACCTTCTCAAGTTCATGTTCAGATGGATACAGCTTTTCACCATATACCTTATCGAATATCTTCTTAAGACCTGGCTCCAGAGTATCGAACATTTTATCGGCATCCCTCGTCTTAAAACCCTCTTCATATAGATCCAGTAATGCATCATATGGATGTTCCTCATAGCCAAGGTAGTCAGCCGCCTTTCTATTTAAGTCGACGATCTTCTCAAGATATGGTTTAAACATATTGAAGTCATCCTTCTCCTTAGCTTTCCTCCATACTACCTTAGCCTCCTCAGTAATCTTCGCCATCTCCATAACAAGCCACTCTGGTAGTGCACGATATATTCTAACAGCTCTGTTTAAGACTCTAACAACACCCCTCTCATATATATTTAGATCCTCGGTCTGACTCGCTTCATCCAGTAGCTTAAGAAAATCCTCCTTAAGTAATAGTCTCCTAGCCAGTCCAGCTAATTCCGCGATAGCTATACTCCTCTCCTCCACACCCTTAATAGGCATGTTAGTCTCAGTATCCCATGATAATAATCCCTGTGCATGGTGTAGAGCCCATATAACCCTATATTTATCGAGAATCTCCTTTATCCTAGGATTCTCAAATATATCCATTACAACCACCTACATGATATATTATATTGATTCACTCAACAATCAGATATATTTTTACCCCATGATATTAATTTGAGTGTATGAGTGAAGAAGCATATCTAGATGTCTCAATAATTAGATGCCCGAATTGCAGAAAATTATATGTTGATTCTTCATGGTATGTAATAGATATGGAGAGTGATATACAATGTGGTGAATGTGGTGAGATATTTAACACTAGGAAAAACTTATTGAAGAGGATATTACTTAAATTCACATTTATAAAAAATGGGGTTAATGTCGAGATAGTTAGGGAGATTACCGATTAAATTTACTTAATCCTCTCAATTATTATAGCTGGACAGACTTTAGTCACCCCCTCCATAGACTCTAAATACCTTATATATGAATCTAATTCCTTAGAATCCTTAAGCCAGGTTCTTATTAAAATCATATGATCACCTGTAGAGGTATATAATTCAATAACCTTCTCATCCTCCTTCAAGATATTTAATATAGATATAAATTTCTCAGGAGTCGTATCAAGCCCTATTAAAACATCATAGTTATATCCCATAGCCTTAGGATCCACGTAGATAGTATATTTCTTAATTACACCTTGAGACTCTAATTTCTTAATTCTCTTACGTATAGCAGCCTCAGTAACCCCAAGTTCATCGGCTATTTTAGTATATGGTAATCTTGAGTTGGTAAGTAATATTTTTATTAATTTTATATCCGAAATTCGAACCATAATATTTAAATATCACTACTAATTAATAAATATTACGTAATAGGTGATGTAAAATGGCGGAAGAAGTTAGATTACCATTACTTGGTGAGAAATTACCTTCTTTTGAAGCTAAAACTACGAAGGGTGTGTTTAAGATTCCAGATGATTTCAAGGGGAAGTGGCTTGTAATCTTCTCCCACCCAGCTGATTTCACGCCTGTATGTACTACGGAGTTCGTCGCATTCCAGAAGCGTATAGAGAAGTTTAAGGAGCTTAATACCGAGTTGATTGGATTGAGTATAGACCAAGTATTTAGCCATATAAAATGGGTTGAGTGGATTAAGGAGAAGCTGGGCGTTGAGATAGAGTTCCCTATTATTGCAGATGATACAGGGGCTATAGCAAAGTTACTTGGGATGATCCATCCAGGTAAAGGGACCAACACAGTTAGAGCAGTATTTGTAGTAGATCCAGATGGTATTGTAAGACTTATCCTATACTATCCACAGGAAGTTGGTAGGAATATGGATGAGATTTTAAGAGTTTTGAAGGCTCTTCAGATAAGTGATAAATATGGCGTAGCCACTCCAGCCAACTGGCCTGAGAATGAGCTGGTTAAGGATAATGTGATAATACCCCCGGCATCGGATGAGAGTACAGCGAAGGAGAGGCTTGAAAAGGCTGCTAAGGGAGAATTCGAGTGTTTTGACTGGTGGTTCTGTCATAAGAAGCTTTAATCCATTTGTCTAATAACCCCTATTTTTATCCGGATATATAGCGAGAATATAATTATAAAATATGCTATTAAGGCATATCTGGATGAATTATTTTTCTAGTAAGATATATAGGAGATAGATATGGAAGAAACATTATTTCTCATAAATTATATGATGCTGAAGATGAGATAGAATAGACCGTTGTTAATATAACTGATGAAGTTGGTATTATACAGGAAGCCTAAATTTATATTTATGGTATATGACGACTAGGAGGATATTAAAGTAAGATAAAAATGGTTAACCAAGTTCCTGGATCCTCTTCTTCACTACATCCATAACCTGATTATCATCGATCCTCTTAAACGCCTCAAGTTGTAGCGTAGAGTAATTCCATTTAATCTGGCTTCCCTCAATCTCATAATCCACCCTTACTCTAACTACATCTCCCTTATTCATCTTCAAATCCTCGACAATAATGTTAAACAGCAGCTGATTAACCTCCGCTGCAGCTCTGGCAACTTCCTTTGAGTCGATCTCACCACTCTTAACCCTATCAGACAACTGTGCAAAGAGCGTCCTCCTCAGTTTATCAGCGTATGCACCAGCTATTATCAACCCAGTACTTAAGGTAGGCATATTATCACCTCTATATTATAATGATAATATCATTATTAGAATAATAATTAAATTATATATTACCGATATTTACACCCTCATTTATTCTCAATAGTTGAGATGCATAAGTTAATTAAAATCGATGAAAAGATTTACGCTATCACGATATATGACCAGAAGACGAGATATTTTGAGGGGATATGGCGGATACCTGAGGGGATAACCTATAACTCATACTTATATCTAGGTGATGAAGTAAATATACTATTTGACACGGTTAAGAGAGATTTCAGTAAAGAACTTATAGAAGCCATTAGGAAAGTCATCGACCCTAAAGATGTAGACTCGGTCGTAATCCATCACATGGAGCCTGATCATACTAGTGGGCTGAAGGATTTCCTTGAGGCAAATAAGTGGAGTGCTGAGATATGGAGTCATCCACTAAGCCTCAAAATGATCAAAGCATTCTATAAAATCGATGTCAAATTCCGAAACCTTAAAGATCTCGAGACAATAAATATTGGTGATGAAGAAATTAGGGTAATACATACTCCATGGCTACATTGGCCTGAAACTATAATGACCTACATGTTAAATAGGAGGATATTATTTAGTGGAGACGCTTTTGGAGGATACTCAATACCTGAAGAGACTACAGATAAAATTTTAGATGAAGGATATATTAGAGCTATTAGAAAATACTTAGCTACTGTAATAGGATTTTATAGGCCATGGATAATCAAGAATATAGAGAAGCTAGATAGACTCCATATTAAACCGTCTATCATAGCGCCAGCACATGGTAAAATCTGGGTTAAAGATCCGGTTAAGATAGTTGAACTATATAGGTCATGGGCTGAAGCGGAGCCGATTAACAATAAAATTGTAGTTATATACGGTACAATGTATGGTGGCATTGAGAACCTGGTTAATGAGGTCGTAAGTAGATTATCGGAAAAAAGATTTAATGTTATAGTATACTCATTTAACGAGGAGAAGTGGGATTGCTTTGGAGACATCCTCGGAGATATATTAGATTCAAAGTTGATTATAATTGCATCACCCGTCTATGAAGGAAAGATATTACCGCATATAGAATATCTCATAAACTTAATGACTAGAAAAACAGACTCCCCCAAGGAAGTCATACTAATATCAAGCTATGGATGGAGTAAAGTGGGCGGGAAGTATATTAGTAAGTTGCTGGAAGGAAGTAGATTCAGGGTAGTAGATATTATAGAGTACCATGTTACACATGATCCGAAAATATTAGATAGGATAGTAACCACTATAGATAGTAAGTCTGAAAAATAGCTTCTAGAGGAAATTAAAAATTAATTTAAACTTATAAATTACTTGTAATTAGTATGTTTAAAAAGTTTTGGAAATATAGAATTTATGCAATTGAAAGCTATACCATTTGTATGTTTTTTATATGTTTTTAATATGTAGAAGCTAATATTTACTGCATACCCACTTGGTATAGGTGATTTTAATGGGTTATATAGCGACTATATTTGGTACAGGCGCCCAAGCCAGGGTCCTAACGTGGTTTTTAGAGCATGATAAAGAGGTAGACGAGTTTAGAGTTGCTGGTAGGAATATGAAGAAGGTTGAGGCTATTGTAAAGAAGTATGAAAAAGCTGTTCCGTATAAGGCTGATGCGACTAAAGTTGATCAGATTGTAGAGGCTTCTAAAGGAGCCGATATACTCATAAATGCTGTGGTCCCAGAGTATAATACTAATGTTTTAAAGGCTGCATATGAGGCTAAATCTCATTATATTGATATGGCTTTCGGGCCTCCATATGATAATTTAGAAAAGGAGCTTGAATATAGTAATAAATTTAAGGATATAGATAGGGTAGCTATAACAAGCACCGGATTGACTCCAGGTACAACAAATATCTTGGCTGCATTAGCGGCGGATGAATTAGATGAAATTGATAGAATCAAGATTTATGACGTGGATATAGCCGATTCCGACATCGCATTTAGTACTTGGTCTCCAGAGACTTTTATAGCCGACTGTCTAGAGAAGGATACATATGTATATGATAATGGGCTTAAGAGAGTCCCTCCATTCAGTGGATATGAAGAGATTGAAGTACCCATATTCGGTAGACAACCATTCTGGTACCACGCCCACGAGGAGCAGGTTACACTATGGAGGTTCATCGGTAAGAAGGTTAATAAGGTGGAATTTAAAATCGGAGGGCCAGCTACTGAATTCGTATATAACCTATATTTAAATGGGTTGTTAAGTAGAGACTCCATAGAATATGATGGATGTAAGATTACACCACTAGACTTTTACCTTAAAATCGTGCCTAGACCCCCGACAGAAGAGGAGTTGAGGAAGTGGATTGATGAAGGCCTACTTAGAGATGCGAAGGAGGTCGCCGTCACTGAAGTGTGGGGATGGAGGGATGAAGACTATTACCACTATAAATATACTGTTATAGGACCTTCAATTAAAGATATTATTAAGAAAGTTCCCCCCGCAAATCATTCTAGCTACCTTGTATCAGGAGGGTGTTACCTGCTGGTACGTATGATCGCCGACGGTATGATACGGGAGAGAGGCGTTATAGTCCCGGAGCAGATCAATAGAGATGCTAGAATAAGGTATGTTAAAGACCATTCTAGGGTCTTAGATCCAAGTATAGAAATTAGGTTGGAGATTGAGGCCACACTTAGTAAATAGCTTTTAAACTCTATCCCTAACCTTTTTATAATGAAGATAATACTTGATGTAGCTACTCCTAAACACGCTATTTTCGCGGCGTATCTAGAGCCTATCTATAGGAGAAAGGGGTTTGACGTAGAGATACTCGCTAGAGAGTCTACACAGACACTGAAGATGCTTAGATACTTTAAATTGGATTATAAGGTCATAGGATACTATGGCGGCATGGATTTAACCGAAAAATATATCGCGACACTGGATAATGAAATTAATTTACTTAAGCATATTCTAGAATTTGGAGAGCCCGATATATTATGGAGCCATGGAAACATAGCAGGGATTAGGACCGCGTTCCACATGGGGATCCCCGTCATCCATGTAAATGATACGCCATATAATATTCCAGTAGCTAAATTAACTGTTCCATTATCTACTAAACTAGTTACACCAGCTGCATGGAGTAGAAGTGACTGGAGTAGGTTCGGCATAGATCCTGGAGATATTATTAGATATTATGGAATCGAGGAAGTCGCGTGGATTAGGAGGATGGATGTTGATAGGGAGAAGATTAGAAGCAGATACCTTGATAGGGATGAGAGGATCATAGTATTTAGGATGATAGAGTATAAGGCGAGCTATTCATTAAATGTTAAGCCGCCTATATATAAAGTATTAGAGAAACTCTCTAGATATGCAAAGATAATATATATACCAAGGTATGAAGAGGAGTTGAAGCTAGCTAGTAAGATCCCTAATACGATTATATTAAGGGATGTAGTCTTCGCCCCCGAACTCATCGCAGCTTCAGACATAAACCTAAACAGCGGCGGGACTATGGCTAGGGAAGGGGCTTTACTAGGGGTGCCAACTATATCATATTACTTTTATAATAAGATAACGAGGTTTTTAATCAAGCATAGATTACCGATATGGTATATTCCAGATATAGATAAAATCATTAGGAAGACGATTAAAATACTTAGAGATCCAGATAAATATCGTATCGATTCGAGGGAGATATTAAATAAATTCGATGACCCACTAGAAGTAATTATAGATACTACATTAGATATCTTAAAGCAGTAGATACACTACATACTGTGAAACTCTTTAACTTTATTAATTATATAGCTTATCTCCGCATCACTTAGACTCGGGTAGATAGGTAGACTGAGGATAATTTTAGATAGCTTTTCAGTATTCTCAAGCTTAATTTCGCCGAGAATCCTTTTGATGATAGGCTGCCGATGTAAAGGCTTTTTATAGTATATCCTTACATCTATGCCAGACTCCCTTAGAAACTTAAGTAGCTTATCCCTATCTCTCGATTTAATGCTATATAGAGAGTAGGAGTGATATACATATTCCCTTTCAATAGGTGTATCGACATAACCACTTAATTCCTCATTATACATTTTAGCTATCTCCCTCCTCCTTTTAACGTAGTCATCTAGCTTTAACAGCGATTTTATACCCAAATATGCCTGGATCTCATTGAAATTCATGTTATAACCCAATGTAACTATATCGCCATTCTCAGCTATACCATGGTTTTTAAGCAGTCTAATTTTATCAATGATCCCTTCATCATTAGATACTATCATCCCTCCCTCCCCATATACAGTCATATTCTTAGTAGGGTAAAAGCTGAAGAACCCGGCGTATCCAAATCCTCCTACATGCTTATTCATATATCTACTTCCATGAGCTTGACACGCGTCTTCAATCACATAGAAACCATATTTATCAGCCAATTCTAAGATAGGCTTTAAATCAGCTGGATGCCCGAATAAATGAACCGCTATTACAGCCTTCACGCTTCCATCGACCTTATTTTTCAAATCTTCTATATCTATAGTATATGTATCCAGATCTACGTCTACGAAGACGGGTTTAGCCCCCAAATGCATCACTTGAGAGACTGTGGATATAAATGTAAAGGAAGGAACCGCTACTTTATCTCCGGGACCGATACCGAGCGCCTTAAGAATAAGATATTCAGCAGATGTACCATTATTAACAGCAACAGAGTAATTTACCCCTACATACTTAGCAAATAATTCTTCAAACTCTCTAGTATACTCACCCTCTACATACATCCCTGATTCAAACACGTCTTTCAAGCCTGTGATATATTCCTCTTCATAAGGGATTTTAATGAATGGAATATACATCAAATAGAGAGTTAAAAAAGTAATATTTAAGATTATTATCTTATCACACTTAATTATATAAGCTAAATGACATCTACTTTACCGGTACACTAGGACTAATTATCAGCCTACCTGTAACAACAAGGACCTCGGCACCCTTTATCCCCGGCATAGTCTTAACCTTCTTAACTATCTCATTAATATGCTGTAGACTAGCAGCCATGAAGATAGCTACTAGATCATGTCTACCCGTCGTCTGGAGTACGTGGTGAATCTCCTCCATATTCTCAAGCTCACTCATAATATCACTAATCTTATTCAAGTCGACGTCGAGCAACATTACAAGGGCATATGGATACCCAATCTTTTCATAATCTGGGATCGCTACAAACTTCTTAATATACCCTCTTGAGATTAGGTTTAAAACCTTAAACCTCGCAGTAGACTGCGGAATTTTAAGCTTCTTTGCTATATCAGTAAAGGACAGTCTCCCGTCCTTCTGGAGCATATTCAATATCTTTTTATCTAATTCATCTAGGTATTCACGTGGTCTCCGTGCCATTGCAAAATTAATTATGATAATTACACAAATATAAGTATTTTAATATATTTTTTAAAAATATATGGAATTCGCTGCGAAATAGGTTTAGAATAACA
>Ga0190308_1000140_pt1 | contig 24330 bp, 21 predicted proteins | sample 48700756_MG_FD_165050 | JGI IMG/M metagenome (GOLD analysis project Ga0190308, IMG submission 165050) | Hydrothermal vent sediment bacterial communities from Southern Trench, Guaymas Basin, Mexico - 4870-07-5-6_MG | ecosystem: Environmental > Aquatic > Marine > Hydrothermal vents > Sediment ...
TGTATGATTAAATAATCACTAAGTGTCTCAATTATAAAAATGGCAAATATCTAATAATTAATAGAATGGTTTAGCAGGATTGTTAAATATGAGTTCTAGTGAAATAAGTCTGGAGTATATCGCTGAGGGAAGGGCCAAGAGATTAATTAGTTTAGCTAAGTTAGGTATTGTAGCTGATCTAATTGGTGATAGAGCAGTAATTTGGAATCCGGATCAAGGTTATGAAGTTTTTATGGCCGGTTTCTTTGGAAGGCCTCTTGGTGTTAGAAAGCCTAAAATGGTAAAATTCAATAGGCCATTGGAGTTATCAATTTACGACGCGTTATATTTACTGGAGAAGGGGATAATTAAGGTTAGGGATATTGCAAGAAGTGAGAATTGTGCCGATTCGTATTTAGATCCAGATGAATTAATAAAGATCGGTAATGAATCATACAAAGATTTCAAAGCTAAATACAAGGTTTATAAGGATTTGAGAGATAAGGGATTTATAGTCAGGCCTGGATTAAAGTTTGGGAGTGATTTCTCGGTATACAGGTATGGGCCAGGAATAGATCATGCGCCATTTCTAGTAACAGTTTACTCAAAGGACACAAAGTTACTTGGGGTTGATTTAGTTAGAGCTGGTAGGTTAGCTAATTCCGTAAGGAAGAAATGGGTCATAGCTGTAATCCTAGAGGATGGAACTATACGGTATCTAGTTTTCTCGTGGTATAAATTATAGTTTCCATAATTAAACTACTATTTCACCATACAATGTTTTCCATGTAATATCAGTAATTTTTACTGGAGAAACAAATCCAGGGCTAAGATCATTATTTTTGACTGCTACTAACCTATAGTTATGAGTTCTGCCCAATAAAGCTGAATTCTTGATCTCAAGAAACAATACTTCTAGTTTTCTGCCTAAATATCTCTTATTCCTACCATAACTGATTTCACGAATCAGTTCAGCTAATTCTCTTGTTCTTCTTTTAGATACCTTGCTATGAACTTTAGGATAGATCTTAGATGCAGGGACACCCGGCCTATCACCATAGCGAGATAAATTAACTATATCTGGTTGAGTATCTCTTAATAATTTGATAGTTTCCTCATGGTCCTCCTCTGTCTCTGTAGGGAACGATGAAATAATATCTGTTGCGATGGTGGTATATTCTCCTAACTTACTCCTAATCAATCTCACTAATTCTCTAAATAAATCAGCATTATATTTTCTACTCATTAATTTAAGAATCCTATCAGATCCTGATTGAACAGGTATATGAAGATATCTGTAAAATCTCTCATCAGAAGCAATTATATCTAGAACATCATCAATAACCTTAACAATCGTGTCTGGACTAGCCATACCAATTCTTATCCTGAAATCCCCAGGAATCTCTGATACCCTACTAAGTAACTCAGCTAAATTACTTCCAATATCCCAACCATACGGGCCAGTGTCTTGGCCAGATAATCTTATTTCCCTTACTCCTGATTTAATTAATCTCTTGATTTCATCCACTATTTTATCTATTGGATAGGATTTTAAGTTACCCCAAATGAGTTTATCAACACAATAGGTGCATGATCCCAGACAACCTCTCGAGATAGGTACTACAGCGATTAAGGGATTCTCCAATTTCCTGGCCTGCAACAATGGGATAATATTATCAGTAGAACTGCCTAACACCTCTATTCTCTCGCCATTAATCAATCTATCTACGTAATCAATAACTTGAAGAAAATTATTAACATCAAAAAAACTGGCCATAGGAATTAATTTCCTTAATTTATCAAGACTAGTATTAACTAAGCATCCAATTACAACCAAGTGACCAGGATATTTAGATAGTCTCTTAGCTCTCTCTATCATTCTTTCCTCCGTAGGTTTCTTTATTGAGCAAGCATTTAGTATGATTAAGTCAGCTTTTCCAGGGTCACTAGTTAATTTAAATCCATGATCAATAAATTTACCAGAGATAACCTCTGAATAAAACTTGTTGACCGCGCAACCAGTAGTCTCAATGTAAACTTTATAGCTCATGTATAGCACCAATTACTTTATCAACTGTATTACAGTGAATAAATTTATTATATAATAAAGATGAAATCAGGTTTTAAGCTAATGTCACGTAATCTCTAGGTGTCACAGATACGAGTTTTCTATTATTTAAAAATATTCCCTAAAATCAGCTGAGGTCAACTAAATGAGTAAAACTGGCTCATTGGAGCTTAGGGAATCAAATCCAATAAGGTTCGTAAGAGAGGAACCACCAAGTGATGAAGACATATATAACCTTTTAAGCCCATATGTTGCAGAGTGGTTTAGAAGAACTTTTAAGAATTTCACTCTCCCACAAAAATACGCTATCCCGAGAATTAAAGAGGGTAAAAACATACTTGTTTTCTCCCCTACAGGAACAGGTAAGACATTGGCCGCTTTTTTATCAATCATAGATTACTTATTTAGGTTAGGTCAATCAAATGAATTAGAGGACAGGATTTATTGTGTCTATGTCTCGCCTTTAAGAGCTCTATCTAATGATATTAGAAAAAATCTTCTAATACCCCTACAAGGAATAAGAGAGATAGCAAAGGAGAATAATGATGAATTGCCAGAGATCAGAGCTCTAGTCAGAACTGGAGATACCCCTCAATACCAGAGGGCTAAAATGCTAAAGAGGCCGCCTCACATACTAATTACGACTCCAGAAACATTAGCAATAGTGCTCAATGCTCCGAAATTCAGAGAGAAATTAAGGAATGTTAAGTGGGTTATAGTAGATGAGGTACATGAATTGAGCAGTAATAAGAGAGGAGCACACTTATCATTGAGTTTAGAGAGACTGCAAAATCTAAGCGGAAGCTTTGTTAGAATAGGATTGAGTGCCACTCAAGCTCCGGTGGAAGAGATAGCTAAGTGGCTTGTAGGTTATGATGGAGATAGGCCCAGACAGTGTGATATAATAAAAATATCTGCGATTAAAGCACTGGATCTAAAGGTATTATGCCCGTACAAAGACCTAAGAAATAGAGAAATGGTTAGCGCACGGCTGTATGATTATTTGAAGAGGTTCATAAACAAATTTAGGACAGTACTAATTTTCACTAATACTAGATCTGGTGCAGAGAGAGTAGCGCATAAGTTAGGTGAGAAATTAGGTGAGAAATTTCTCGATTATTTGGGTACGCATCATAGTTCCCTGGGGAGAGAAATTAGATTGAATGTCGAAGATAGACTGAAAAGGGGAGAGTTAAAAGCTGTTGTTACTAGTACGAGTTTAGAGCTGGGAATAGATATAGGCTATATAGATCTCGTAATTCAAATAGGTTCTCCGAAGAGCATAGCGAAAGGTCTACAGAGAATAGGTAGGGCGGGGCACTCTCTGAGTAAGGTAACAAAGGGGAGATTTATAGCTATGGATGAAGACGATTTAGTTGAATTAACTGTGTTAGTTAAAGAAGCTGAAAGGGGAGAGATAGATAGAATAAAGATACCTAAGAATCCATTAGATGTCCTTAGTCAGCACTTAGTAGGAATGAGTTTAGAGAAAAAATGGGATATTAAGGATGCATACGGGTTAGTTAAGTGTTCATACAATTTTCATGAACTAACCTGGGATGATTTTATTTCAGTTTTGAGGTATCTAGGGGGTCATTATGTTGATCTAGAGTACAGGAGTGTTTATAGGAAACTCTGGTTTGATGAGGAGGAGGGAGTTTTTGGGAGGAAAAAATCGGCTAGAATGATATATTATTTAAACCTTGGAACAATACCTGAAGAGGCCGATTACGAAGTGGTTCTTATTAAAGAGAGGAGAAAGAGAAGAATAGGTAAGTTATCAGAGCCTTTCGTAGAAAGATTAGTTATAGGTGACGTCTTCGTTCTAGGGGGCAGGAAATACAAGGTCGTTAAAATTAAGTCTAACTTGGTTTATGTTCGAGAGGCTGAGGAGGAAAAGCCTACTGTACCATCCTGGATAGGTGAAATGCTACCTAGAAGCTGGGATTTATCGATTAAAGTAGGTGAGTTCAGAGAGAAGCTAGAGGAGATACTTAGATTGCAAGGCGAGGAAAACGCTGTTAGATGGTTGAAGAGGAATTATAATCTGGGGAGAAACTGCGCGGAGAACATAGTAAGATATTTTACTGATCAGTTAAGAATAGCTGGAAAAATACCATCTCACAGGAGAATACTTATTGAAGAATACATAGATGAGCTAGGTAGATGGACAATAATATTTCACGCGCCATATGGGAGGAGAGTAAATGATGCTTTATCGAGAGGATACGCTTACATGGCTTCTCAATTATCAGGAACTAACGTTGGGATAGGTGTCACTGATGATGGATTCATGTTAATATTTCCGAGAGGAACCAGAATTAATATCAAATCATTATTAAAATCATTGAATCATACGAACTTAAGAGCTATACTAAGGGAAGCGATAAAGGGCACTGAATTATTCTCCAATAGATTTAGACACTGTGCAGTAAGGAGTTTCATGGTGCTAAGAGCGTATAAAGGCCACGTAATATCCATAGAGAAAAGGAGGTTACGCGCGGAAAGGCTAATAAGATACTTAGGAGATGATTTCCCAGTAATAAAGGAAACATTCAGAGAAATAATGGAAGACTATATGGATGTTGAACACGCTGAAACTGTTCTAAGATGGATTGATGCTAGGGAGGCAAAGATAGATTTCGTTAAGAAGATAGAACTAGATATAGCAACACCATTCGCCCATAACCTGATTTTGGCATCTGAGTCAGACATATTAACAATGAAGGATAGGGAGGCGTGGTTGTTATCAATGTATGAGAGGATTAATAGAGCTCTAAGTAAAAATAGTGATTAAGCAGGAACAGAGTTATCAGCGATGTTACGAAAATAATCTAAGGTCAATAACCCGCATTGGTTTAAGTAATCCAGAATGCAGGGAAGGAATAGCTAAAAAGGAGTCAATATTAGCTTTCTGCAAAATCGGCGAGAGGAAATCTCTTGATTCAGCTACGTTAACTTCAACACCTGTAGCTACAGGGGATAATGCGGGAAGAACAATCAATTTGATCCTGTTATGCCCAGGTAATTTCCCAAGCAAGAATACTGGGAACTTATCTTTACCACCAATATCATCTCTAAATAAAATTGCGGGGTGCTCGTGGCCCATGATAACATATTTTATTCCTGATAAATCAATATCCTGGGGTAATTCTTTATGGCCATGAATAAATAAGAAATGTTTTTCAACATATATGGGGTCTCTGAAATCAACGTTATTTCTCTCTAAGACGCCACGAATAAAATTATCGTGATTTCCGCGAACAAGTATGAAATGAATATCTCTCTCTTTTATCTTCTTTAGTAATTGAATTGTTTCCCTATGCTCCTGCCATGTTTTCTGACCAAATTCATGCTTTAAATCACCTACTACAATCAGAGTAGATGGATCAAATTCATCTAAGTAATTGTCTATTATTCTAGTGATCTCCTGAAATTGATACGCAGGCAAATATATTCCTTTCAGCGCTAAAGCATACTCTATGCCTAAATGAAGATCAGCAATGACCAAAGCTTTAATGCTCTGAATAAACATGGCTCTATCGGGGAGTAAGTAAATATCATCGATAGAGTACTTATCAAGGAAACTCATTTGATTCACTTGTAAAAGAGATAGAGACCAGTAATGTATGATGAGCATTAAAATATATAAGAAAAAAATGGTGCGCCGGGCGGGACTCGAACCCGCGCCACCGGCTTGGGAGGCCGGCATCCTACCTCTAGACTACCGGCGCGCTAGTTAATAGTGCGGTTCTCTAGTATAGTATATTTTACTCTTGTTTTAAAATATTATTCCTATTAGATAACGGAAACTTATATTTGTTAGATACTAACCTCATATATAATTTCGATTAGTAAGTCTTCCAAGTGGTTTGCGGTGCCTAAGTTGCAGATAATTCACATAAATGACAAAACGGAATTTAAATTTGTACTAGACAATGTTCATTTTCGTACCTGTTTGTACGAGGATATAGCGCAAGTAATTTACGTCAATAGAATGACTCTGCCTGAAAACTACTCTAGATATACTTTTTTATCGCTTCTAAGAGCATATCCTGACCTTTTTTATGTAGCAATAGATGAGAGAGAAGGAAGAATTATTGGTTATATAATGAATAAGATAGACACAGGATATTCTCTCTTCGAGAAGAATAGGAGAGTGATCCAGAAAGGTCATGTATTTTCAATAGGTGTATTAAAGGAATATAGGAAAAGAGGGATAGCTAGCGCGCTTATAGCTCTAGGTTTTACAGCGATGATGAAGAGGGGCGTAGAAGAGATTTTTCTTGAGGTTAGGGAAAGCAATACACCAGCAATTAGATTATATGAAAAATTTAACATGAAGATAATTGACAAAATACCCTACTACTATGCAGACGGTGAGGCAGCCTACTTAATGGCCGTGAAAACAAGTGATGTTAAAGACATAGTTAGTTACATAATAAATTATCTTAGCAGGAATAATAAAGTAAGAGAAGCGATGTGAGCTGGGAGGTTTGTGAATGGTTCCTGACAAACCGAAGAGAATAGCAATAATTGATACTGATAGATGCAGACCAGATAAATCAAATTACGTTTGCATGCATGTTTGTCCACCGCAGAGAGCAGGGGTAGAAGTATTCACAATAAATGAAGAAACGAAGTTTCCCGAGATAAATGAGGAGCTATGTATTGGATGCGGATTATGTGTTAAATACTGCCCCTTCAAAGCAATCATAATTGTGAATCTTCCTGCACCAATAGAAGACGAAATCGTTCATAGGTATGGGCCAAATGCATTCTCCTTGTATAGATTACCAATGCCTGCACCTGGACAAATCGTTGGCTTAGTGGGCCAAAACGCTATTGGCAAATCCACAAGTCTAAAAATTTTAGCTGGTTTGCTGAAGCCTAATCTAGGTAACTATGAGAAGCCTCCAGAGTGGGATGAAATAATAACGCGTTTCAGAGGAACAGCGCTTCAAAACTTTTTTTCCGATTTATCGAACGGGAAAATACGGGTTGTTTATAAGCCTCAATACGTTGACGCTATACCACGATTAGTTAAAGGAACAGTCAGGGAGATATTGAAAAAATATGATGAAAAAGATATCATGGACAAGGTAATAGAGGATCTAAAACTAGTAAATTTCTTGGATAGAAACGTGAACAAGCTTAGCGGTGGAGAATTGCAGAAACTAGCTATAGCTGTGACGATAGAAAAAGAAGCTAATGTATATTTATTTGATGAACCATCATCTTACTTAGATGTTCTAGAGAGAATGAGGATAGCGAAGGTTATTAGGGAACTAGTTGAGAAAAAACAAACACATGTTTTGGTTGCGGAGCATGATCTAGCTATCCTAGACTACATAAGTGATGTCGTGAATATTTATTACGGAGAACCTAATGCATATGGTATAGTTTCTAAACCCCATAGTGTTAGAGAAGGAATCAATATTTTCCTGGACGGGTACATACCTGACGAGAACATTAGGTTTAGAGAAGTACCAATAAGGTTCAAACTATGGGCGACACAAGAATCAACAATAGATCGCGAAATACTAATAAAGTACTCAGAGATAAAAAAAGTTTTTTCCTCGTTTAGGTTAGATATCGAGCCAGGAGAATTACGGAAAGGAGAAGTTATAGGTGTAGTCGGCCCTAATGGCATAGGAAAAACAACATTCGTGAAAATCTTAGCGGGAATAATAAAGCCAGATAACGATGTTAAGTTCGAAGGGGCAGATAACTTAGTGATATCCTACAAACCACAGTACTTAAGTGAGTTCATAGGTGATGAAGAGTGGTTAACTGTTAGAGAGAAATTAGAGCAAGTGAACAAGAAAATATTGAGCGATAAATGGTTTAGAACATACGTATATAATCCATTCAGATTAGATAGAGTTATAGACATGTCTCTAGATGAATTAAGCGGAGGAGAACTACAAAAAGTAGCAATAGCATGTACTTTAGCTAAGAAAGCAGATCTATATCTGCTTGATGAGCCCTCAGCCTATATTTCAGCAGAGGATAGGTTTTGGATAGCTAAAACAATAAGGACACTAGCAGAGACAAATAACGTGACAATACTAGTTGTTGAGCATGACATAATAGTTGTAGACTATATAGCTGATAGAATGCTTGTATTCAGGGGTGAACCCGGTAAGGAAGGTAGAGCATTTGGTCCATTCAATATGTTAGATGGAATGAATCAATTTCTGAGAGAACTAGGTATCACTTTTAGGAGAGATAGACACACGGGAAGACCAAGGATAAATAAACCTGGTAGTAGGTTAGATAGGGAACAGAAAGCTTTAGGGAGATACTATTACGTAGGTTGATTTCAGGATACATTACATAGTAATTCAATTTTACCAGCATGAGTAACAACTAGTTCCCTAAAGAAACCTAAGTATTCACCATCGATTGCTAAATGATCTCCTTCACTAATTACGTGAATCTTATTAAACTGCTTGTAAATAACAGCTGGGTGCGATAGATGACTTCCGTCAAGAGCGCTTGGTAAAGCTGAAAGAGCTTCAATTCTGCTTAGAGATCTAGCTAACATCATATCTACTAATGAATCTGTTGGGTCTGCTAGTGGGGCTATAGGTATTCCTCCTCGGGTCGTAGGCACGTTACCTAGATGAATTGTATATATCTTGCCCAAGAACACTCTCTTATTATCCCCAAAACAGCTGCATATCTATTTCTCCTCTTAATGACAGCTTTTAGGATTCCTACCATATATCCAGAGCCATAAAACAATCTTTTTGCTATTGGTGGGGTTTCCTTCACACCTAGAGCAAAATGGCCGACTTGAAGATTAGCTATAAAGTATTGAGAGAGGGTATCCCCGTTTTTCAGATCGATCTGGGCCAGAAATACATCTGTCTTAACAATATTACCTGTATATAAAGCATTGGTTAAATCCCTAATCGTAGTTGTATTAGCGTATATTGATAATTCACTCCCTGTTCCCCCAGGGAAGCAAACAAGCTTATGTTTCTTTTTATATAATATTAATCCTTCTACGGCAGATCTAACTGTCCCATCACCGCCTATTACTAAGATATATTCGAAGGTGTCATCAATTTCATGAATTATGTCAGGGATTCTCTCATTTTTTCTCAGGAATCTATGCTTAAAGCTAAGCTTATTACTACTAAGCGATTTTATTATTCTTCTAGCAGCTATTATACCTCTCTTATCTCCAGCTAAAGGATTAGCTATTACGTAAATGCTTCTCATTTTCACATCAACACTCAAAGTGTAACTATAGTAGTTAGTAATAACACATCAAATTTTTTGGTGTTATTGTTTTATAATTGAATTGAAATCAGGTTTTTCGCAATTATGGTGATTCCTTAAATGCGATCTGTAAATTCTAAACAATAATTTATATTATAATCTACTTTCAATTAAAATGGAGTTAAATCCAATTAATTGGATAGTGGGTAACGAGAATGAATCTTGATCTCCATACTATATTCAGAACCCCAACACAAGTAAGGATAATAGAGGAATTATTGAAGAGGCCTAATGAATACTTCACGATAAGTAGAATGGCTAAACTTATAGATTCGTCACCAAGCGCTATTTCTTCAAGGATAGGTGCCTTAAGCGAGCTAGGCATAATAAAGTTTATTCCTGGAAGTGAGAAAGCCAGGATATTTTATCTTAATAAGAACAGTGAAGTTACCAAGATACTTATTGAGTTCTATATGAAATTAAGAAAGATAGAGAAAGGAGATATCTAAATGAATGATTTCATGAAGAACCAAGCTTAGATCGATACTTTGGATGATATTTGCGAATATTTGTCTCCTTTATTCTAATTAAATCTTCCTCAGGAAGCTCAGCTAAGAGTTCCCAAGCAATTTCAAGAGTCTGCTCTATCGAACGATTCTCATATACACCCTGATTAATGAATTTTTTCTCGAATTTATCCGCAAATCTAAGGTACATTCTCTCGCGCTCAGATAAACCAATTTCTCCTATGATCCTAGCCAAGCCACGCGCCTTTACGCCTTCAGCGTAAGCCATGTAAAGCTGATTAGCTACATCAGGGTGATCCTCACGTGTCTTAACAATAATTTTATCGCCAATTTTCTCAACACCTATACCATCTTTCATTAACCTAGACAGAGAAGGCAAAGGATTGATCGGTGGATAAATACCACGTGCGTTCAACTCCCTATCTAGGATGAGCTGTCCTTCGGTTATGTATCCAGTGAGGTCCGGGACGGGGTGTGTCATGTCTCCTCCAGGCATTGTGAGTATGGGCATTAGTGTGACGCTGCCTTTTTTGCCTTTTACTTTTCCCGCTCGTTCGTAGATTGTCGCTAGGTCAGTATATAGGTAGCCTGGGTATCCTTTTCTCGCTGGGACTTCTTCTCTGGCTACTGAGATGGATCGTAGTGCTTCAGCGTAGTTGGTCATATCGGTTAGTATGACCAGTATATGCATGTCGTGCTCAAATGCGAGGTACTCGGCTATTGTTAGGCCTATTCTTGGTGCGATTATTCTCTCTATTACTGGGTCTTCAGCTAGGTTTAGGATCATGACGGATCTGTTTAATGCTCCTGTTTCTTCGAATTCTTTTCGGAAGTAAGCAAATTCTTCATGCTTTATACCCATAGCTACGAAGACTATAGCGAAATCTTCTTCCTTTCCAGGTATTGTAGCTTGCCTAGCTACTTGAGCTGCTATGACATTGTGGGGTAATCCAGCCTCTGAGAAGAATGGTAATTTTTGACCCCTCACAAGGGAGTTCATTCCATCAATAACAGAGATCCCTGTTTGTATGAATTCGCTTGGAGGTTCCCTAGCTGATGGATTAATTACGGAGAAGAAGACTTCTCTTTCCTCATCTCCTATTGGGGGCGGTAGGTTATCGAGGGGTTCAAAACTACCGCTGAATACGCGTCCTATTAAGTCGTTTGATAGTGGGATCTTAACTACTTCACCGGTTAATCTAACACTAACGTTTAGCTCTAGTCCTTCTGTTCTACCAAAGACCTGGACGATCGCCTTGTCTTCATACGTGTCTAGAACACTCCCAATCATTTCCCTTCCATCAGGTAATCTTACTTCAACTAACTCATTGTATTTTGCTCCACGAACTTCTTCTACAACAAGTAGAGGGCCTCTAATCTCACTAACAGTCTTGTAAACTATTCCTGCTTTATCCAAATCTAACACCTCACAAACCATATTCCTCAGCTAGACTTCTTATCGCTTCTCTCATTTTTTGTCTAAGCTCATCAATCTTGTTGACATCACTCCATTCCTTCATTCTCTCAAGTAGCATTATTAGCGATAATTCTTCCTCGCTTTCCCTACCAGGAACAAGGAATTTAACTTTCAATCCCCTGATTCTTTCAACAGGAATGCCTTTTTCGACTAAGGGGTAAGTAATGCTATAGAATTCCATGATTGCCCTAAGCATAGTAGCCTGTTTATCTGGAGGGCAGAAAGTGTCTACGGGATGAAAAGCGTTCTGAACGAGGAAACCCTCTCTAATTATCTCTGAAGCTAACAATATTAATCTTTGATCCTCTGGAAGTGATTTCTCTCCAACGATTCTAGCTATCTGCTCGATCTTTGATGCTTCTTCCAGTAATGAAATAGCTTTATTTCTTAGATCAGTGAAATCAGGGTCTATGCGTTCCCAATATTCTTTTAATGTATCATTGTATTTAGAGAAGCTCATTAACCAATTAATCGCTGGGAAGTGTCTTTTGAAGGCGAGTTCCTTGTCTAGAGCCCATAAAGCCTCAACGAACCTGAGAGTTATTGATGTAACGGGTTCACTAAAGTCTCCACCTGGTGGTGAAACAGCTCCCATAATCGTTAAGGATCCTACCCTATTATCTTTGCCATAAGCTATAACGCGACCGGCCCGCTCGTAGAATTCAGCTATTCTCTCAGCGAGATACGCTGGGAACCCTCTTTCCGCTGGAATCTCCTCTAATCTTCCAGAAATATCTCTAAGAGCTTCAGCCCATCTAGATGTGGAATCAGCCATTATAGCGACGCTATAACCCTGATCACGGAAATACTCACCAATGGTTACGCCTAGATATATGCTTGACTCTCTAGCGTAGACTGGCAGATTGCTTACGTTTGCTATGAATACTGATCTCTCAATGAGCAATCTACCAGTTCTAGGATCCTTTAATTTCGGGAACTTATCGATTACATCAGCCATTTCATTTCCTCTTTCGCCGCAACCAATATAAATAATTATGTCAGCATCGCTCCACTTCGCTAACTGTTGTAATGTGACAGTATTATGGAGTATTGTAGGTATCTCTCCTCCAACGAAATTATGTGTTTCTTCTACAGTTATGTCATAGACTACTCTATTGCCCTCGATTACGTCTACTCTCTCGATAGGATCTAAATAGACCCACTCTAATGCATTTGCAATATTGATTAATTTTTCTTCACGTGTTACACTAGCTAACTTTAATAGTGATACGCTACTCAATCTCTCCCCTAGTTCTGTATAATTCCTTATCCAAACACCTTGTTTTTCCAAATATCCTCGAGAAAACTCTTCTACTAGTTCTCTTAAAGTACTTGGTTCTAATGGAACAACATCTTTAATTCCTCCTCTAGCTGACCTAGATGAGATGTACTTATTAATTTGAGATACCTTACTAATCATTGGTGCATCACTTAGTACTATTTCAGCGAATTTATTCATCTCTTTTATTCCGCTAATAACTAGCTGGTAGTGGTGGTATTTTCTACGATTTATCTTTTCCGAAATTCTGTAGAGAATGCCAAGCCTGGACAGTAAGTAAGCTAGCCCGTTTATAAAGGTCTTTGAGGCAGATGATATCGTTATCACACTTTTATCGAAAGAGCCATCGCCAAGATAATAACCTTTAATGAAGGCAGCGATAACTTTACTAGGTGACATTAACACTATTTTAGGCACAGTGATGTTTCTAGATTTCTTAGTAAGTGGAACTCCAAGTCTTTTTAGAAGCATAATTAAGACTACTGAATCTATTACGAGTCCCTTAACAGTCCTAAAGTATTTTTCTCTTGATTCAACTCCAAATAATCTTGCACTAAGTTCTTTAAATCTATTTAACAGGGTGGTATTATTGTTAAAGAATCTTAATTCCCTAGCAGTAATCATCCCATCTGATAAAAGTAGACCTAAGAACTCAGCGAATTCTTCATTGAAAACATTTGGTATATTGATTACTTTATTGCTTCTAGCTATGGCAAGCTTAGATATTCTTGGTCTTGGTTGCTTAGCTAGGTCATATAATCTAGCGATGAACTTAACAGTTGGATTACTCTTTCCAACGTAATAACCTATCAACTCATTGTATGATACTCCTAGAGCCTTAGCTAATTTTCTTTTTCCACCGATTTTTTGCGCTAAAGAATCAATCAGATCCTTCATATCTTTGTATAATTCAATGTCTCTGACCCTTGCTTCAGGCAATATCTCGTAAATATTGATTTCTCTGTAAGAACAGTCATTAACAATAGGTATTTTTCTTGGAACTACTAAGTATTCTCCTTCGTTAAGATAAATAGCTGATTTCTGTTCGAAATATCCATGAGGGTTAAATGTGATTAACTTGTGCGCGGGAGTAACGTTGATCTCTCTGCCACTGCGAGTCCTAACTCTTACGATTTTATCTGTTCGCCCCTTATATATGTGAGTAGCTTTCTTAAATACTAGTTTTGATCCGTCGAAGGAAACAATGTAAACGTTTTCTAATTTCCCGATTTCCTCATCACCATTCCTAACGATATTCTTAGCCATGTCATAGAATTTCTCTATTGGAACAAGTTCACCGTTAGCTAGTAGGACTGGTGTTCCAGGCAGAACGCATTTTCCTGTACCGAAGCCGCCAGGTATGGCTGCAGTTCCTCCTTTTGCTATTGGGAAGAATGTATCTATTACTCTCTGGCCAGTTATTAGTGGTTCCTCTAGTTTTAATCTAGCTTTATATGGTCTTGGTATTCTTACAGGCCATTTTTGGAGCATGCTAATATTTATTGTCTGGCCATCTTTTGTCTCTATTATAGCTACTGTATCAGTTATCTTGAATTTTCCCTCATATATCTCCTTGATTCGCCCTTCTATTGGCTTATATGTTTCTAATGGAATAGGTACGAGGATTCTATGCTCTATTAATTCTGTCTCTTGGACAACCCCTAGTATATCACCTGAAGTTACTTCATCCCCAACTTTAACTCTTGGGGTGAATTCCCACTTCTTATTTCGATCTAATCTCTCTATCTTAACACCTCTTTTTATGAATGGTCCATATACCTCATGTAGCTTTATTTCAGAGAATTCTAAGCCATCAAAGATTTGTCCTAATAATCCCGGGCCAAGCTCAGCGACTAAGGGTTCATATGTGTTGATAACTGGTTCACCGGGTCTAAGACCGCTAGTGTCCTCGTAACACTGTATTGCAACGATTTCTTCCTTTATCCTAACTATCTCGCCAATTAATTTCTCGTTACCCAGATGCACGACATCCCCTACTCTTGCTCTGGGAACATTTTTAGCTAGAATTAGAGGTCCGTTAACTCGGATAATTCTACCTGCTTCCTGCATTTTATATTCACCTTCACTCAGAGTAATTAACATAACATGATTTACTTAAATAGGAATTTACCGAGGATGTTTCTGTATTTCTGGAAAACTATGTTTAGTCTCCCCTCTAACGTGTTATTATATATCTTTGTTCTCGAGGGATTATAGACAATAACTCCCCCTAGCACATCTATAGTGTTGTTGGATAGTCTTAATTTAATATTCCTGCTGAGCTTGCGGGATAGCTCGCTCTCAATTTTTCTCAAGTTAACTGAGAGATATTCTTTATCTCTTTCATTTGCCTCTATGATTACTTCGCCCTCATCAAGAGTAGCGATTGCTTCCTCAATGAGTCTAGTTAATATATCGTGATAATCTATATCGGCGTCTCCTCCAACAGCTATTTGCTCTAGTTTCTTAATAGAAATTTGATAGATTTTTTCAAGAATCTCGTTCTTAGCATTTATTAGCTCCTTTCTAGCATCCATTTCGGCCTTACCAAGTATTCTTCTTCGCAATAATTTTAACCTAGAGCTAGCCTCATGCTGAAAGATTTTGTTAGCCTCTTCTTCCGCCTCCTTAATTATTTTTTTAGCTTTCTCCTCGGCTTCAGAAATAATCTTCTTGATCTCACCATCAGTTCTCCTATTTATCTCTTCTATAAAAGCCTTGATATCCTCACTCAATGCCTAAAACCTCCTTAACAATCATATCAGAAATCTCATTAAGTTTGCTTAAAGGAATATTCTTTATTTCTTCAATCTCCCTTAGGTATGATTCATAGATTTTCTCTGCCTCACGCCTTAACCTCTTCTCTTCTTCATCAACATACTTCTGAACTCTCTGCATTATTTTGTTGATATCCTTTATTTCCTTAGCTTTCTCTTCAGCCTCCTTTATTATCATTTTTGCTTTATTTTTAGCTTCTTCAATACGCTTCATTGCATTTAACTCAGCTTCTACAAGGACGCTTAGGGACGTATATATCACCTCTCATAATTTTAACTCTATACCAACTGCCATTGAAATTAATTTCTTAAGTTCTTCGATTCTATCCCCTTTAATCCCGGTATGATCTGGTAGGAAAATGAATAATGGGTAATATTCACCCTCCCTAAGCATTTTATCACGATACTCTCTAGTCAAGTGGACGTATCTCTCTGGTAGTATAATGATCCCATAGTTCTTATCCTCAATGATTCTCTTTAACTGAGAGATCACGGACCCCTCATCTGTAGCTATATATCCAATAGCTCCAACTAGCTCAAACATTCTAACGAATACTTCATCTCCAATAACAGCTAGCTTCATTTATGACACACTAGAAAAATTTGCTAGTTCATTTTCAATGATAAATGGATTTAAAAATGTAAATCTATATCGATATTTAATCCATACGAAAAAGAGAGGCAACCTAACCTTTATTAAGAATACTATATTGAAATATAAGAATGAGTCTCGGGAATGATGAAGAGGTGATCCGCGGAAAGCGAGACATGTAGAAAAAACATATCTGACCGGGTGAGTTATATGACGAGAGATGATAAGTTAGCTAAATTAGTACCAAAACCGAAATCATACTTCCTGCTGGTTCAATGCCCTCAATGCTCTAATAAGCAAATAATATTTTCTCACGCGTCGATTAAAGTTACATGCCATGTCTGTGGAACAGTTCTAGCTGAACCAACAGGGGGAAAAGCTAAGATTAATGGAAAGATATTGAAGAGGTACTATGAGTAGGATAGAGGGAATATAAGTTGTATGCAATCAGAACTAACTTGATTAAGTATGCTTCAATAGTACTAATTGTAGCTCTAGTATTAGCGCCGACAAGTATAAGTAGAGTAAAGGGAGCAGAAGACGCTGGGAAGTACACTAGAAATAGATTCATAATCGTTATTGATGAGGGGCATGGTGCAGTATTTGGTTATAAAGAGCTAATATCATTCTTAATTAGATTTAATGAATCTCTATACGCAAGTGAGGGCGTTTGCATAGATGTTTACTCAATCAACGGGAAAATAAATTCCTCAACGCTTATAGGGGTTGACTTATTGATTATACCGCCAACGAATGGATCTGTCTCATACACAAGTGATGAAGGAGAAGTATTGCTTGATTACATAAAGGTCGGTGGAAGCATGCTTATTCTAGGAGCCCCTTTCGATATAGGCACAAGCACTGATCCAGATGTATCATACCTAAATGACTTACTCATATACATGAAGCAAGAAATTAGTTTTTACTATGAGATGGGGTCAGGAGACCTAATAAGAGATGATATAAATGGTGAAGGTAGTATAATATATCTAAATCAAGATAATGCGGATAATGAGCTAGAGGAACTATTTTACAATGTTAATAACTCGGTAAAAGTGAGTTCGTGCTCAATAAATTACAAGCAGGAGAATAATACATACGCAATAAAGACAAAATCAACAGCCTATAGAGTAAATAACAAAATGCAAGTATATTACAATAACTCTGGCTATAATGTGTTTGTGGCGAGGAAAATAAGTTACGGTGTCCTCACAGTGATGGGTTTTGGAGAGATATTAACAAATATATCATCACCCAACAATACACCATGGATGAGCATGTCAGAAAATTTCCAATTCTCGTATAATTTAATTAAGTGGTTGCTCAAACTCGATAGATGGGTTGTAGAGGAGAGAAAACAGATGCATCCAATACACATATACTTGCTCATTATCAGTCTACCAGTCATAGCGATCTACCCGATGGCTCTCAAGATAGATGAGAAGAGACGTAAAAAGATAGAAGAGAGAAAACGTGAAGTAAAAATATCAGAAATATTAAAGAAAACGCGAGAGAAAGAAAAGAAATAGGCCTTATTTCTTCTTAACCTTCTCCTCTATTTCACGCAATTTCTTTCTTTTCTCTCTATATTCTGGAAATACATAGATACTAAGAGCAATGATCGAGACCAATGGCACTAATGCGCCGAACACTAATATTAGAGGATCAACACCAACTATTGTTACAGGAGGCTTATATAGAGTAATTCTTGGCCCCTTAGCCCAGAAATATCCATAATATTTCTTGTAAGCCATCACATAGATGTAAGCCACGCCCGGCTTAATACCACTAACGTTTAATCTAGCTTCATAATCTGGCCCACTTCCAGTAGCTATTGAACTAGTAACAATCTCATTTAACCTAACTAAGCATGCATTTACTTGTATTTGGCTTAACGTAGCATTATTCTCATCCGTAATTATTACTGTTACATTAATCTCTAGCTTATCTCTAGTTACATCTAAGAACGTTGGATTAGCTAATATATCTCGAATGGATATGTAACCGATCTGGTAACCTAACCAGTAAGCAAGTGCTTTACAGAGCATTAAGTTATCAAATTTTGGGTTCAATAATGTCTCATCAATAATCATTTCAATAGAAGAGAATATAACTACTCTTCCACCATACCAAGTCTCAACTACATGGACTAACGAAACGTTTGAGCCATATACTTCATTCTCATCTAGTTTCTCGTTATTATTTTCATCGATGAACGTGGAGTTAAGACCCCATATTAAGGAATAAGACTCAAAGGTGGCATTTATTAGAGGTTCCTTTTTCTCACTCACTACACCAACTCCATTAGGTACAAGTACTTTACTGACATTACCAAACACGCTACTGATAACTGGGTGATTATTAATCATGTATGAGTCATTTACAATTATGTTTGTCTCATTTTCGTAATATGATGAGTTATCTAAAGCGGGGCCAAGCGGTTTTAATGCAAATAATTCTAGTATTGTGTCGAAAACTGAGAAATTATCTGGTGGTAGAGCTATTAGTAATGAGCCTCCCTCGATTAGGAACTGATTCAAAACATCCATATTAACTGAAGATAGATCAGTTTGACCCAAAAGCATTAGCACTGTAGTATTCTCTAATCTATCGTAGGTATCAATATCCGTTATCTCTTTTACTGAGAATGGTTCAAGTATATCGTTAAGAAAAGTATTTAGCTGAGCCTTAGTATAAACTGGTGCGCCACCATTAAAGTAAACGAATGTTACTTGATTTGTCGAGGGAGTAAGCGCCGTTTGATTTATGTTAAAAACAATGCTTCGTTTCACCATCGATGTTACTGGCGTTGATAATATGATCATTAATGATAATGCTATAGTTAAAATCAATTTTTTCATCATTTCGTTCGCCATTGAAAAATGATTCAACCCAACTAGATTCTTAAGAATGAGAATGAATAATGTAATAAAAGGTTAATGCGATTTCAATGATTTAGTAGAGATATTCCTCAGGGGTCTCTATAACAAACCTGTAAGTGACTTCTTCTCCAGCAGGAGTCAGCATCTTAAGTACTTCGTAAGCGTACTCACCGAACTTCTTACCATACTTACTGACTAACTCTTCCTTAGGAGGAATCTTCCTCCGTATCTCTATCACATCGCCAGGCTTAGCTCTAAGAATTCTTACAGCTGGATCACTAACAAGAATCTTAGGTAAGAGCTCTGGATTACCGCCAGCGAACTTCTCTATAACTTCTTTAGCCTCCTTCTTGCTTAAAACCCTGTGCTCTGGGACAAGCCAGTGATCAAAGATGTATAGTAGTGGGGCTCTCTTATGAATAAACTCGACATTGTTTTGTCTTCCTATCTCAAGTGCTTTAGGTGTAACTTTACCAGTTGTAGCAATCATAATCTCGTTACTCTTATTCTCCTCAGCCATCTTCAATATCTTCTTAATACTCTGAACAGACACTTGTTTGATCGTTACATAAACAAATGCAATAGTTTTACCTTTAGTGAATATAGCTATCTTCACCTCATCCGTCTCCTCAAGTATCTCTCTTAACTTGTATCCTCTACCATTCTCCCAAATCTTCTTCACATTGATCCAAAGTGTATTAAGATCCATTAAAGCCACCCATAAAAACAAGTGTATTAATAAGAATAAAAAATGTGTAGAGGTTATTTCTTAGCAATGAATTTGGATGCTCTAGTAGCACCCTTACCTGGAGATGAGTGCTGTACAGGCTTGTTTGTTGGAGCGAATTCACCTAGGTAGTGGAATAACATTGGCGGCGTTATCCTCAAAGTAACGAATTCTAATCCATTATGAATAGCTATTCTTCTACCTATCATTTCAGGAACTATAATCATGTCCCTGACATGAGTCCTAATAACTTTTCTCGGATACTTACGTAACTTTTCCAGAAATTTCCTTTGCTCAGGAGTAAATCCCCTCTTCAAACTCCTCCTTATCCTTGAGGGCGCTATCTCAATTAACTTATCAAGAGGCATCTTAACTAATTCCTCTAGAGTATATCCCCTGTACATGAATCTCTTCCACGCACTAGGCCATTTACTCATATCTACATGACTCATCATATCCACCGAAAACATAGCACTAATGTACATGATTTTAAACAGGATTACTATTTCTATTTTTTGGTTTATTAATGAAGTGATGAGGTATGGTTGAGGAACCATTAAGAGTAAGAAAAATAAGGGAAGGGACAGTTATAGATCATATCCCCGCTGGATTAGCATTAACGGTTATACAGATCCTTGGGATAACTGGGAGAGAGGGAAACGTAATAGCTATGGTAATGAACGTTGACAGCAAGAAACTAGGTAAGAAAGATATACTAAAGATAGAGGGAAAAGAGCTGAGACCCGAGGAAGTAAACAAAGTAGCATTAGTAGCTCCAACAGCCACAATAAACATAGTTAAGGATTTCACAGTAATAAAGAAATTCAAGGTAGACATTCCCAGTGAAATAAAAGGAATAATAAGTTGCCCAAACCCAACATGCATAACTAGAACAGAAAAAATAGAGCCAGTGTTTAAAGTAATTAGTAAGAGCCCCCTAAAACTCCAATGCGATTACTGCGGAACATACATCAATAAAAAGGAAGTAATCAAGCAATTAATAAAATAAACTTCAATAAGCGAGTACACGAGGGTGTAATTAATCCTCAAATAGATCTACTAGGTGTTCAATTTATTTTTCCTCTCAAGTATTAGAGGGCTCTATTTTTCTCTTCACGTGGAATCATGACGGGAGGAATCCGCCTAGTTCACTCAGCTAACAGAACTCTAATTAAATCCTCGTACATTCACTCGCTCTTAAATTAATTGTCTAATATGATCGACATCGACAGTAATATAAATATTGAAGAGTATAACGAACAAAATAAAACACCAAAAAATGGATTTTATCCATGGTGAATGATTGTTCAAGATGTCTTAGGAATGATTTAATGTGTGCAAAAATTAAGATTAATTAGCAGTAGAACGAAATATTAATGAAAGATGGGAGATACTCTGTTTTATCGCTAATTAATAATGTTTTTTCTGCTTTAAAGCGAGAATACTAACGGTAGTTATAAGCGCTAGAATGGCTAGGAAGCTCATCAAAATTCCAGTGTTGATTCTGAATTTTTCTTTGACAACGTAGCTATAAGTCCTGCTGACACTCCAATTCAGATATATGTCACATACATAGATTCTGTAAGACACATTAACCCCGCTTGGTAACGCTGGTATCTCAGCTTCATAAAAACCAGTTTCATCATTATAATGCATCGTTATATTAAACCATGCTAGTCCGTCATAATAACTTAGAATAACTAACAGGATACCGCTGTCATCTGTCGCATTAACCATGACAATAACTCTCTGCCCCTCAACGATATCCGTGGGGCGTCTTATTGCTTTATTGATAACCGGTTTATCCTCCTCATAGTTAATTGAATTTACTAAGGGGTACCTGTCGACAGAGTTATTATCAAGGTAGTATGGTGAGTCCCCAACGCCATCATTATTAATATCGGAGCCATTGTAGTCATCCCAGTAATTACCAATAGAGCCGTTATCAAACGGATTAGATCCCTCATCGATAGCGTTAATGCCATTGCCCACAAAATCATTCAAGTAGCAATGGACTCGCGATGAGGAATTGTTTATGATTAATCCAATATCATTATTCATAAAAACATTAGATTTGCAAGTGATTTCAGAAGACCAATATATCTCTAATCCCGTGCGAGATTTAGCGAATATGTTCTCGATCATGGTAATATTATGTGAGTCAGATAACTGAACACTATAAGAACTATATACCTTATTATTAATGAAAGATGTATTCATTGAACGCAAATTGATTCCAAGCCAGCTCTTATCCCTATAAATAAACGTGTCATTAACGATAAGAGAATTAGAAGCACTAAACACATTATGACAATCCATCATCCAATTACTAATAAATGAGTCATTGTTACCATCAATTATCAGTGTTCCGCTCACAAAAGTATTAAATGCGATCAACGAGTCGTTTATAAACGCATATAAATCAACGCCACTGAAAGTATTTTCCCTAATATTTACTCTGGATCCAAGAATAACCATTGTCTCGCAAGCGAAAGTGTTTCTAGCGATATCTACCATCGATACATTAGCCAAATTAATTACATGTACATCATGGAAATAACTACCCTGAATAGTAACTTCACTAGAATTAACATAGATGCCTTCACGAAGACATCCTCCATAACCATAACCCATGTTTGCTACTTCACTAGAATCTATCAAGACACTAGCATTATTATGAACGAGGATGAATGACCTGTACGGGTGATATGGATGGTAACCATATATTCTCGAGTTAATGATGTTTAAGCGCCCACCACTAAATACCTCGATCCAGTTTTCACCATTGTAATCCACGAGAACCCTAACCACAGAACTCCTGATAGTTAAGCTACCACCAGGCATAATAAATAAACTGCCATTAATAGTGATATCTTGTTCCTCCCAAACCACAGCACTATCGATAACTTGCTCACCTATCACGCTACTCCATTCACCATGTACCTCACTTACACCATCATTAAAATCATTAATCGTACCAACTAAAGTAAGAAACGTAATTGTCACAATCAGAAAAATAACCACATTAGGTGAAAGCTTTTTCATAGCCTGCTCAACCTTTTCTTCGAGATAAAAATATTACAATCACCAATCCTCTAATCGAGCCATAATAATCAAAATTCTTAGGAACTAGGAGTAAATTCATTAATGACACTTATATAGGAGTAACATAAAATCATTAATTCAATGATATGTAATAGGATAACAACTTTTTTTATTCTTTTCCTAACTATTAATAAGAAATAATTAAAAATCATCATTTAATCATCATAATTCCTGAGCAAAACAATAAATTAAAGAAAATTCAGAGGATTATTTGAGATCACGCGTAGCTTACTTCTCCCCGCAGCTGGCTCTCCTAGTGGCAATAAAACTAAACTTCCTATCAAGAGCGATCTCAATATGTCCCAACGCTATGAGAATCCAAAAAAATCAAGCTACTTATCTAGGAGCTATTACGAGGAATTAAAGAATCGTTCTCTGACCAAAAAATAGTGTAAAGGCTGCTGAGATTACAAGTAGCATGACTAAGGGAAACCAATTATTCACTGTGGGGAGATAGTCACAGCGTTTCACTCTGTGTAGGTATTCCCAAGTTTAGTTATATTTGATGAGGAATACCTCCTCTTCATCGCACACGTCATTCCCTCCCACGGGCACCCATCAGCGGAGACACTCCGCCTTGGCACCCAGCTCATTGGGGTTTCGGCCCGCACGCCACAGGCCACATCCCGCAACGCAATATTTATCGAGGCAGCAAAATCCCTATCAAAAACAACGCCACACCTCTTGCAGATGAGCTCCCTCCGGGACAACCCCGTCATTGGGGAGCCACAAATAGGGCAGAGACGAGAGGTGCGGCGAGGATCAATATAGGAGACGGGAACACTAATCCACTTAGCCTTATATTCGATCAAAAACTGCAACTTCCTAAAATCAGCTAGGGAAAGGCGGCGGTTGAGCTTCCTACCCTTGTTCAGGATCCTAGACTTTATGTCCCTCAGATCCTCCAGCACTATCCTCGCCTGGAACGTTGTGGCGAGAGCGACAATCCTCTTGGCGATCACGTGGAGCAAATGCTCCTTCCGTCGTCTCCACCTACTAGCGTAACGCTGGATAATCTTAATTTTCCACCTCGAAAGGTACTTCGGGTCCTCCCCGCTATAAAGTTTTTTCTGGAGCCGGCGAATCCAGACCATCTTATAGGTGTAGTCCAGCCTCACGATGTTGTCCAGGCTTATTCTCTCAGCATAGATAACCTTGCTACCATCGAGAACGGACAGAGTAACATTTCTTTCATTCACATCCACGCCGAGCCGACGCTCAAAGTTCTTCTCCTCAACCCCCTTCTTTATTGCAATATGCAGTTCGTAGCTCCCATCGCCAAGCCTGCGCAAGCATGCCTCGCCAAAAACGATTTTACCCCGCGACCGCGCCTCAAGAAATTTGGCCTCGTAGCCCGAAACGACAAGCGGGAGAACCACAGAGTTCCGGGGGGTCGTCGCAATCCTAACAAACCAAGCATCGCCCTTTCTGAAAATCTTGTAGACACCGGCCCCATTGGATTCCTTGTAGAGCTTAAGAAAGAACTTCTTGAACTCCGGTCTCTTCTCCGCTTTCCCCTTCTTCTTTAGCTTTGTTCACGACTTATACGTCGCCACAGCCACCTCCATTGCCGTGTAGCGGTACTTAGAATGTCACTTCCTGTCGGGAACAATGCTTTTTGATGCCGAATACGCCAACGCGTGGAGCTTCGCCTTGGACTTCACGCCGTATCTTACGCATATAT
>Ga0190308_1000143_pt1 | contig 24091 bp, 24 predicted proteins | sample 48700756_MG_FD_165050 | JGI IMG/M metagenome (GOLD analysis project Ga0190308, IMG submission 165050) | Hydrothermal vent sediment bacterial communities from Southern Trench, Guaymas Basin, Mexico - 4870-07-5-6_MG | ecosystem: Environmental > Aquatic > Marine > Hydrothermal vents > Sediment ...
GCCCCTCTCTAAAAATTTTTTATCAGTATCTATTAGACGATTATATAGGGATTACCTACGTACTACATTTTATATATTGATAATAGCTTCTCTCCTAGTCTCTATATCGATTATAATACCTTTAAACGCAACTATAAATCTAAGTATAGAGAAATTCAGTAACCTAACATCCACGGTAATTAAAGTTAATAGAAATATTCACTTTCTAGATCGTGTTATGCTAGGAGACCCCAATAGTTTTAACGAAAGTCTCAGCAGGGTAATTACTAATAAAACGTTATGTTTTTCTATTGACGATATAATAAGGATTGAAGGTATTAATCATGTAAAGAAGATTGTCAAGGGTATACGTTTTGAGGTAGGATGGAGACCAAATACTGAGAAATGGCGTGAGTATGAGAAGAAACTTGCTGAGGAAATAGGGTTGCATGGGCATTCAGTGAAAATATATTATCAAATAGGTGTTTTAGGTGTTGAGGTTGATAAGGCTGGTGATATAGTTGCCGACTTCAAGAATATTCTCGAGGGTAGATTTATAAGGCCTGGATCAAACGAGATCATACTATCAAAGGCAACTATAGATTATACAGGCGTTAAGATCGGAGACTATATCACTATACCTATCGGAGACCCCCCTAGAAACTATACATTTCATGTGACAGGTGTTTTATTAACGCCTAGGCCGCCTGTTGAACTGGGTGCTGTTGTCGACCTCAATTATATGCTTAAGATTCTTAATGAGGTTTATGGAGATGTGGTTAATAAATATATTGCAAAGAGAAGCTTCCCCCTCTACCATATCCTATATATTAAAGTCGATTCGATCAAGAGTCTATATGATGTTGGTAATGAGATTATGAAGCTATATCCTGAGGCCGGCGTAGAATATAATATAGTCTCAGCTTCAATATTAACATCTACGTTAAATAGTTTTAGAAATATTTATAATATCGTCTCAACTGCATTATTCATACCATTTGCATCAACTCTCTTTATAGCTAGGGCTTTGGAGACTATTAGGAGTAGGAGGGAGATAGGTCTGCTCAAGGCTGTTGGATGGAGGAATAGACATATAATAACCTATATAATTATACAGACTATAATAATAGGGCTTTTAGGTGGATTAGTATCTACATTAGCTATAATATTCTTAGCGCCATATATTAGAGGACTATTCGCAATTAATCCAACTGGATTAGGTCTTTCTGGTGAAGCTAAGGCTGAAGCATATGCGGTATTATCGATCATACTACACAATATTCCAGATATAAGATTCACTCTACTAGCACCGATCTATGGAATAGCGATATTCATATTAGCGAGTATATTCACAACAATATATTATCTCAGGCTAGAGCCGAGCACAGCATTAAAAGAAGTGTAATCATATATTTTATATTGAAGGATACCTTATTATACTTTATTTATTTAATATACGGAATTTAATTTAATTAAATTTCGGTTAAATTGAGATAGATTAGAAATTGTTGGTAGTTAATATAGGTAATATGGTTTATGACGATTCTTGCCAGCGAGTATTTACATAAGGGTAACGATGATTATTTCGTATTTAGAGACTTGTCTATAGATTTATCTAGTGAAGATATATTAGCTGTTATCGGTCCTAGTGGCTCTAGTAAGACTACTCTACTGAAGATTCTTAATTTGATTATGCCTTTCAGAGACATTCTTAATCAATAAAGTAGCATAAAAATTGGTCGGAAGTTATAAAAATCGACACTCCAACCCTAATCTGAATATACTATTAGAATTTACTAGAGGATAGAGAACGAGTTAATAGTTTTTAGATATATCATTTTATCAGCGCCTCAATGGCTACGGGGAGACTACTGTATCTGTAACTACTTCCCTAGACTCTATATCTTGAGCCAGTATCTTTACTTTAGCTAATCTAGGATAATACCACACATTTAGAGGATCTCCTGGCAGTATCTAAGGTAACTTCACTAGCATTCTCCGGAGGCCATAACCCTAATTCTCTAGCTATACCAATAAGTATTAATAATTGAGTGTTGATGCCTCATAACCGCTATTCAATAATGTTTATTACAGTCTTAGACTCATCACCTACCCTATCTCTATCTATACTCTCACGGCCATCTAGATACACCCTAATCCGACCTACGCGCCCTATAAATCTAAATCTTATCCTACCTACATAGATTCTTTCACAATTTAAACTAATCAACAATGTAATCAATAAGATACTAGATTTAAATAAAAAATTCTATCTACCGAGCAAATAATTAAAAGATTTAGTAATTGATCTATAGCTTACTCAGAATGAAATATCATAACGATAAAATTATTAAGTGTACTGATAAACTATAGAAAATAAGCTTAAACGATGGTGTCTAACTATAAATTTTAATAATATATATTGTATGTATTGATGGTTACTAAAACCTAGAATCTTCTGCTCGTTAGCTTCTAGACTTCCTTTAATACTTCAGACGGCGATATATGCAGATAATATAGTGTGTTGAATATACTCGCTATGACGTAAATTATTATACCTAATATAGGCGAGTATAGTAGTAACGTCTTATCCGGTATCCGGGATATTATATTATAGAGGATAGTTTTAACCTCCGCCCTCATAATTCCCTCTCCAAAATATCTCTTTGATAAGAGTTATCCTATGAATAAAATGCTAAAAATGAATGATAATAGAAGCATAGTGATGTTACATATAAACAATTGAAAAACATATTTAGACTAGTATTCAAGTTAAAAATAAAATCACTTATACTTATACAATAATCATATCCTTAATTACTACTATATAACTTTTTTAAATTTTTTGATGTAAAAATGTTGTTTTAAAAAAATATTTATACTTATAATTTAATTATATATGAGAAAATTAAGTTATCTTTTAACTTCAATTTTAATCTTAATTTTGCTACTTGCTTCATCATCTTACTCCTATGCAGTTGAGATTCAAGCAATACATGTATCACAGCCAATAAGCGGATTCGTTAAAGGTGGTAAACCTGGTGATTCATATAGCAGTACTGGGGCATATACGGTATCCGTAAAAATAAATAAAGCCGATCTATATGAATATGACCCATTCTGGGGTCTATGGTTCTATGTAGAACCTTACTATGTACATGTAAAGATCTTCGTGAATGGCAATCTCAAATGGGAAGGAGACTTAGCTGCTGGCGGAAGATCTCCTACAATAACCGTAAACGGAGGCGAAGCATTAATAGTCATCAAGGCACCATTTAGCGATCCTAATTATGGTGTCGACTATGAGGGCGTAATATACTGGACATATATATAACCCTTATTTATTTTTTTATATTGTTAAATCATGAAATTTTATAATATATTTTTATTATCTCTTAAAAAGATTGTTAGGGAAAGGGTTTGGTCTTCAGCTCACATCATTTTAATTATAATTATTCTAATAGCATTCTCCACGATCTATCCCTTGACAAAGTTTATTGGTGTCATGGCTTCTAGATACATTAATCAGACAACTACGCTTATAGAGGTGCGTCCGGAGGCGCAAATACATAATACTTTGAGGGTGGAGTTTCCTCCTGGCGTACCAGTTACCATTAATTATAATGAGTACTTTAATGAGACTGATGTTGAGAGGATTATGAATATCACGCATGTCACGGATGTGATAAGGGGTGTAGAGCTGCATGTAAGAGTCTTCCCCGGCTACTCCAAATGTATTCCAAATAAGGATGAAGTTAATTTAACTGAACTCTACATTAAAATCGTTAAAGCAGAGTATCCCGACACTACTAGGGAGGAGATTATTTCTAGATTGAGGGAAGTCGCAAGTATGACTGGTTTGTCTATTGATGAAATTGTGGAGAATAAGTTGAAAGGCTGGTTGGCATCGGGATTCAATTTATTGGGAATAGAGACTGATAAATTGGAGGGTGTATCATCATATTTTAACGATATAATTGATGGCAGATTTATAAATCCAGGTTCTAATGAGACGGCGATATCTGTAGATAAAGTTAGATTCGGATATGTAATTGGGAAAAAGGTTATAGCATGTAATAGTTCTGTTGACTTAGGTGATACACTTGAATTACTATTTACGAATGATAAAGTATTGGGGGGAGAGTTATATAGATGCTATAAGGTTGAGCTCGTGGGTTTCAAAAGCCCACATGTTTTCGATGATATGGTTGTAGACTATGAATTTGCATTAAATATTATTAAAACTGAGTTGGGTGAGGGTGGAGGTAGGGATATACTTGATAAACTGCCTCTATATACTGTCTTATTTGTTAAAGTCGACTCCCCAGAGCATGTTAAAGCTGTTGCCGAGGAGATTATGGAGATGTACCCAGGTGCCGGAGTCTATTTCTCTGGGCAGGCTGCTAGCGAAGCTTATAGATTGTTGAATAGTATTGAAACTAGTTTAATCCTCACATTCTACCTAACTACGGGTGTTACAATATCAGTTATATTCCTTGCTAGGGTGTTTGAGGTTGTTAAGAGGAGGAGGGAGTATGGTCTATTCAGGTCTGTTGGATGGTATAAGAATACGATTATCATATTTAATTTGGTTTCAGGCTTGCTGATAGGATTGTTGGCTGGTGGATTCGCCTCAATCACGCTATTGGCTTTGAAACCATATTTGATTGATCTTCTAAAGGTGAATATAGCCAGTCATGGTCTTATAGAGTATGAAGTTAGTACAGTTGTAAATTATATGACAAGAAATATACCGCCTACATACATGCTTATACTTAATCCATTTATCGGGGCTCTAATTTCAGTCGTAGCTTCCTTCATATCTATACTGGTATATTTAAGTATTCCTCTGGAGAATGCTTTGAAGGAGGTATAGTTATATGGTGGACATTACTGGAAAAGACTTATGCAAAAGTTATGATAAATATCTCGTTTTTAAGGGTGTGTCGATTGAACTATCCGATGGCGATATCCTAGCCGTTATCGGGCCCAGTGGTTCTGGTAAGACTACCCTATTAAAGATATTCGGGCTGATTATGAAGCCGACTTCAGGCGAGTTATATTTTGATGATATCGAGGTCACTAGGATTGATGAGACTAGGTTATCTGATCTTAGGAGGAGTTACATTGGATATAGTTTTCAGGAGCCTATATTCATACCCTCCCTTAATGTCATTGAGAATATATTAATCCCATACTATCCATATGCTAGCCGGAGTGAATTATCGAGGGTTAAGGAGAATGCCCTCAAGATTTTAGATAGGCTCGGCCTATCCGGCTTGGATAGGCGTAGACCTAGCGATTTGAGTACTGGGCAGAGGAAGAGGGTTGACTTGGCTAGGGCTTTAATCAAGGATCCTAAGGTATTGATTGTGGATGAGCCTACAGCGAATCTCGATGAGGAGTCTGCAGATATAATAAGGGATGTGATTAGGGAGTATAGGGAGATGAATAGGATAGTTATATTCGCTGCACATAGAGATGAGAAGCTATTTAAAATAGCTAGTAAGAAGCTTGATATTACTAAATATAAATAGATTAGATTATTTCTCTATACCTAGTAGCCTCCTAATCCTCTTAACGGTATTTGGATGTGTTGAGAATAGTTCTAGGATCTTCTCTCCGAATGTTAGCTTCCTCCTAGCTATCCTATATACTGTATCTCCGACTATACCGTTCCTCCTCAGCTCCTCAAGCTCGTCGACAGCCTTATCTGGATCCGCTATGAATAAGGCCTTTAAGCCGCTGAATCTCGATGTGTCGTATCCCCTGGCCTTCAACCTACCGCTGTATGAGACTATCTTGGCTAATGCATTAGCTAGTTTATATCCTCCATTCTCTACTATAGACATGCTATGGCTATCTGCATAATACTCCCTCAATCGACTGAACCATAGCACGATTAGGCTTAATATATAGTAGATTAATAGTGATAGCATTCCAAATATGACTAGTCCACCTGCATTCTCCTCCCTACTAGATGAGAATATCCCCGATAGGTATAGGCTGTATCCAATGTAATAGAATATAGCTGGTAATACGCTGAGGAACATCATTACATGCATATCCTTATGCTTTAAATGCCCTACCTCATGCCCTAATACCGCCTCGACCTCATCCTCATCAAGTATATTAAGCAGCCCCTGTGTAACAGCTACCCTATTCCCAGTTAATGGACTACCATATGCAAATGCATTTGGAATAGGTATATCAGCTATCATAACCTTAGGCTTCTTCAACCTACTCTTCCTACTTAAATTCTCTACAATCTCATGTAGCCTCCTATATCTAATTGGATCAGCCTCCTTAACCCTATATAATGCATCGACGATGTAGGGGGAGATAAGCCACTGGAGTAGGTTGAATATAATTACGAACCCGAGTATTAGATAAAGGTTTGTTATCCCAATTAAAGTTAGTACTACTGTAATGAATAGCGTTGATAGCCCGATGAGTAAGGCTACAGCGGCGAGCATTGAAAACCTTAATCTCCATAGTGACATCCTGATACACCTATACACTTGAAATAATATTATAAAATTTATTCTTTATTTGAATCAATATACATACTATAGTCTGGGTGGGTACCTACCCTTAATCCTCAATGAAGTAGATGCGAGTGAATACGCTCTATTAAGAAACTCTCTATCCTTCTTTTCAATGAAGAATGTGATGTTATACGGCGTCTGCTTAACCCCATATTCATCATATAATCTACCTACATCCCTAAGCTTCTCCATATAAAAATTATATAGCCTGTCATCATCTACATAGATCCATACCTCAGAATCCTCCCTAATGATCTTCGATAACTTTATGATAAACTCACGGATTAGACTCTCGTAGACTGTATTTAAATCTCCCTTGATATAGTCGCTCCACATATCTATAACCGCCCCATAATCAGTCTCAATCCAGATGGAGTATGAATACTCCTCCTCGCCCTCAAGGACAACCGACGAGACAATATACTTCATAACATAATTTACTTTATCCGCCTAACGTAAATATTTATTCTATAGATGCTTCTTAATCTCGTCGATAGGTACACCTAGCTCCTTAGATATTAAGATTGGAGATATATCTGGATTAGCCTTAACATACTCACTAATCACCTTATTTAAATAATTTTCATATTCAATCGCTTCAGACCATAATGCTTCAAACCTATCCCTAAATATCCTTGCGAGGCTCTCCGACTTTATCTTAATCCCCACTCTTGTAGGCTGCTCATACCCAGTCTTCTCGGGGAAACCTAATACAACAACGTAATCATCTATAACCATATGCCTAAGATCATACACCACTAGGCCACTATGATACCTTATCTCAATACCTATTTGACTATATAAATATCCTACATACAACCTATCCCTATCCATAGGGAATAAATACCTAATTTTAACGCCTCTCTTTAGAGCTCTATCTAATTCAATCAACAATTTATCAAAATATGCTTTGGATTCCTTAGGCTTAGCCCCAGTAATAGACCCGAATATCTCATTCCTAGCATTCCTAATCCCATTTATAACCTCATTAAAATATTGTGCCCTCGTCAATATCCTAGTCATCTCAATCATATGCTCCACAAGTCTACGCCTCTCACTAAGCTCACGCCTACTTAGATACAATAGGAATATTGTTAGTATAAGTAATATGAACTCCACCGTCAGCAGAATTAGCTGTAGATACTCATCCATATATTACCACGAATATAGTATTTAAGTATATAAGGTTAATTAAAGGTTTTGTTAGAGCCTAAATTTTCAGAATATTATCTGATTTAACGTGATTAGAAGAATCTTAATTTAAATTTATATGTATTTAATAGATTCTTGTAATGAAGATTATCAACTTAATCGCTAAATGGTGTAGGGAGTGTAATGAATTATATAAGTTGTACGAGGATCGGGATGTTAAGAAGAGGATTGAGGAGTTTGAGGTAGAATTTTATGATATAGATGAATATCCCCATCTTCTAGAGAGATTCAACTTCGGCGGATTACCTAGTATAGCATTCGTGGAAGATGATAAATTGTATTATGGCTTCGCTGGCGTTATTAACAAAGACGAATTTACCAATATTCTAGATAGTATACGGGATTATACCCCAGTTAAATTTAGGGAGATTAGCGAAGAGACTCCAAATACAGGTGAAGTTAATAACAGTGATTTATCTAGGGTTTTGACATTGATTGAGAAGAATATCGACTGGCTGGATGGCGGTTTTCTAGGCGACTATAAACTATTTACACCTAGTGAATACTACTTCCTGCTACGTATATACATGAGGAAGGGGGTCGAGGGGTATCTTAAAATTGTAGACCATACCTACACCAAGATTTATATGTCTGGATTCTGGATTAGGGATCTAGGTGGATTCTCGAGGTTATCATATGGGAGGGACTGGGGTAAACCAGATAAAATTATATTAAGTGAGTTGAATGCAGACGCATTTAAATCAATATACTTCCTCAGGAGGTATACTGGGAAGAGGATGTATGAGACTTTAGCGAGTAGATTAGCGATGCTATTTTATAGAGGGTTATACAAGGATGGGTTTTTAAGGGGCATTTATAGATTTGATGATAAGCTTGTAATTGATGATAGGATGATTCCACATATAAATTATTATACTGCGTCGAGTCTACTTGATATCTCGAGATACGGAGAGTTTAAGCGACTAGGTTCCAGAGCATTAAAAGTTATATCTAAATTTAAACACGAAGAATTAGAGGATAAGTATCGTACATTATATACGTATACTGCCGTACTAGAGTGCTATGTAAATGCATATATGTACTCTAGGTCTGAGGAGTATTTAGATCGAACGCTAGAGACTATAAAAATTATTAGGGAGTTTAAGGGGCATGGAGGAGCATATAGAGACGTGAAAAGGGGTTTATTCGGGTCTGATATAGTTAGGATGATATTTAAACTGAATTCTAGACTAGCTCATACATTCCTTAAAATCTATCTGGTAACACAGGATGAGACGTTTAGAAATGAGGCTAGGGAAATTCTAAATTACTATAAATACCTATATAGCAAGTATGCCCCCGAGGTAGGGTTATATGGACTTGCATTAGATACATATATAAATGGCCTGCCCGTAATCGAGATTTCTAAATATGATAGAGGACATAGCCTAAAGAAGATTCGTGACACGATCCCAGGCGAAGTTATTTTCAAGTGGATTGATTAAACTAAGACAAAAATCTTTACTATATATCTTAGTAGGAGCGTATTACAAGCTTCCTTATCCTCTTGAAATGCTTTACATTTCTAGTTATAAGCACCAAGTTATGATGCATCGCCGTAGCTGCGATAATTAAGTCTGCTAGGCTAACGGCTTCACCCCTCTTTATAAGATCTACCTCGATCTCAGATGCTTTGACGGCAATTTCATAAGTAACTGGCAGGATCTCAAATGCACTTAAGTCTCTCTTCGCCTCCATCAACTTCCTCTTCAACATAGGTTTATTTTCCCAGTAAAGATAGTAGATCCCTCTTAAATACTCTTCTACAGTGATTACAGAGATATATACAGTTTCATCCACCGCATCCAACTCATGAGCAAGTTTAACAGCCCCTCATCCCCGGCTACGAGGTCTATTAAGTAGGTGGTATCCGCTAGATAGCTCATTCGCCGATCAACCCCAGCAAATACCTTCTCCTAATCTCGTCAAGCTCATCCCTCTTCCTAAACACCTCCTTAACCCTCTCCCAATCACTTAAACTTATGGTACCGCTTCCAGCAATCTCACTCAATTTAGGTTTATAGCTTAATAACCTTCCTATAACATCTGAGAACGATTCACCCGGCCTCTTCATCCTCTTTAACTTCTCATATATTTCATCTGACACCATGATAACTTTACCCAATAAACTCACCGAGGATAAAATTATATATAATTCTATATATAAAATCTTCTCCTTCCTCCGACTGGAAAGCATTTTATCCTATATGTAAAATGATGTGACCACCCCCGGAGTCTTATTGGGATGGATAAATAGGAAATATCTGGGTTCTAATATAATACTTCTTTAGTAGGTGGATGTGATGTTTTAGAGCCTGGGTCTGATATTGAATTGATTTCTCCGAGGAAATTTATTGATGGTAGGGTGTATCCTGAGGAGGGCATTATAATATTTACCGAGTAAATAGTGGATACGATTAAACAGTATACGAATTTTAAGGATCAATTAACATACTCGAATAAGCCGTATAGCATTAAATATAAAGGATATTGAATTTATGCTGATATATCCTTCTATTCGCTCTTTCTTAAATGCCTTATAATCAGCTCGATGAACCTGTCTCTAACAGGTTCATAAACTTCTTTATAGAACTCCTGCTGACTCTCTAGGGTCTTCTTAGAGAATTTACTGAGGTACCCTAGAGCGGCCTTCCAAGCCAGTTCATATGATATGACGGCCTCGATCTTACTCTTAATCTGCCTATCATAGTCTTTAGGCCTCTGAACCTGGTCGCCTATCATAAACCATCCGTCCTCAGATTTAAATGCAAGTTCATCGCCCACCATCTCATGTGGAAGTTCTTTAGGCGTTATCCCCATCTCACGGCGGAGTAATCCATATTTACTCACTCCATACTTTGGTTTATGATACTTTGCCCATGCATAGAATATAGCTCTATTCAACCCGAAGCTCTTAGCCTTCTCTAGATCTCCCTTCAAGATATAGTATCTGGCAGCCTGTAGAAGAGCCATAACCTGAAACCTACCTAACTTACCTCCCCTGACCGCGACTGGTCTTGAAGGCTTCTCAACCTCCTTTACAGCCTCTAACTTAGCTGATTTAACACCCTTGATGATTTTCAAGCGGTATCCACCCACTTCCTCAACCGCTTTAACCGCTAGGTCATCAGACTCACCCTCGATATACCTTCTCCAATCTCTATTATGCCTAAACTTATCCGGCTCAGCCCATGAAACATCAAACTCACCAACTTCATTAGGCTTCATACATATAGCTACGTAATCCAGCAGTCTATGGAATGATAATGGTGCTGTAAAGACCCTCTGTATATCAATCTTATTCTCAATCTTAAGCGGCCTCTCGAGATCTCTAGACTTATCTAATATAGGTTTAATCCTATCCGATACACCTCTTAAAATAAACTCTACAATTGAATATGATATATCGAGTGGATGATACTTCTTTAGCAAATCTATCGAGATACTCTTCTCATGTATATGGATGTGGAATCCCCTACCACTCCATTTAATATAGACCGAATCCACAACATTATACTTCTCTAAAAAACTTAGAACCTCGTCTAAAACCTCTAGACCCAGTCTCCATTCATTTAACGATAAATCCACATCTATAACGGGAGTCGAATAAATTATATTATCATAATCCTCAGTATCCAGCCGCCTAACTAATTTATTATATATATTAATACTCCCATATATCGTCCTAGGATTTAATCCCCGATATCTAATAAATATTTTAATTAAATCATCCCGAGAATTTATCTTCAACGGCGGACCATCATGATACATATACCTAATGAATATCCTCTCAGTCTCTGAAGATGCTTCTATAGCAGCCCACCTACCCTTTAGATAATCAATTATCTCGGGATATACATCGTTTCTAGCATAGAATCTAAATATCCTGTTGAACGACGACATATCGATACACTAGTTATAAAATAATGTTATTAAAGCTATTAACTATATATTGTCAAGCTAATATGCTAACTTATTACAGAGACTTCTTAACAAGTTCGTGAGATGTTGTAATAATTGTATATAATATATTTTAGATTATAAATTCTAAATTGAATATACATCCTCCAGTATTATTTTGTTGAGGTGTAGATCTTGGCGAGGAAATTAAAGCCTGAGGAACAGCCTTGGTGTATCGATGAAAAAGGTAATCCAGTGATTAATAAAGGCGTCCAGAATGTATGTATAGATGAGTCTACAATCTCGTTCATAGACGGTTACCACAGTAGGCTATATTATAGAGGGTATACCATCGAAGACATCGCTAAGTATACTACATTTGAAGAGAATACATACCTACTTCTATATGGAGAATTACCTACAAGGAAACAGTTGGATGACTTTGCCGGGTGGCTTAGGGAAGAGAGGGAGCTGCCTCTCCAAGTAGTAGACTTGCTATATGAGATTCCTAGGGATGTAGAACCTACCGAGATGCTTAGGACGGCTGTATCATACCTGGGTAACTTAGATCCAGGTAGGCGTGACATGTCTAGAGAGGGAATTTATAGGAAGGCTATAAGGCTTATAGCTAAGATGCCTACTATAGTAGCATATTTCTATAGAATAATTAATGACTTAGAACTTGTAGAACCTGACCCGACGTTGTCACATGCAGAGAACTTCCTATATATGTTCCATGGCGAAAAGCCTAGCAAATTACATGGGGAGGCTATGGATCTATCACTTAAGCTATATGCTGTACACGGCATGAATGCATCTACATTCGCAGCCGTCGTAATTGCATCTACATTAAGTGACTACTACAGCGCTATCGTAGGTGGTATAGGTGCATTGAGAGGCCCATTACATGGATATGCAAACGTATTAGCTATTAAACAGTTTAAGGAGATCGGTAGTGTAGAGAATGTCGAGAAATGGTTTGAAGAAAATATATTAAGTGGTAAGAGGAGGTTGATGGGCTTCGGACATAGGGTATATAAGTCATATGACCCAAGGGCGAGGATATATAGAGAGTATGGTGAGAAGCTAGCCGAAGAAGCTGGTGGAGAAGTCAAGAAGATATTTAATATAGCGTTTAAACTTGAGGAGATTGCATTAAAGTCTAAGCTCGCTGAAAAGGGAATATTCACGAATACAGACTTCTGGTCTGGTCTAGTATATATGGCGCTTGGTATACCCGAAGACTTCTACTGTACATTATTCGCTATGTCACGAGTAGTCGGATGGACTGCATATATACTCGAGTATACCGAGAAGAATAGGATTATTAGGCCTAGAGTCTACTACGTAGGCGAAGTAGATAAAGAATTTATACCTATAGACCAAAGAGGTTAAAAACTCTCAACCCTTTTTATCACCTAGTTTTTCACCTAAGTATATTAGAAAGTAAATATCATCGATATTTTAACTGGAAAAATCCATGGCGAGAATTAATATAATATCATATGCTTTTATTGAGTAGATATAAAAGAGATTTTGATGAAATGTTGACATTGCATTCTATGAAGTAATTATTTAAATTTTGTTACTATATATTATTATGGAATGGAGAGGTATAGTAGTTATTTAATGTTATTTCTCATCTTTTTTGCAGTTTTAATCATATTATCAGTTCTACCAGGATATTATATACAGGGATCCAGACATGAAAACTATGGAAATAATGAGAATAATGAGGGTAATGAGACAAATATTAGAGTCTATTATATCCCTGGCATTGGTTCTCCGATAAAGGCTTTTGAGGAGGGTTATATTGATGGCATAGTATATATTATTCCAGAGGTTAGGGAAGTCAGCATCAGTGATTTGAATCTATCTCCCAACACTATAGTTAAGATTAAGCTTATAGTAAGATATGCTGCTAGAAGAGATCCTGCACCCATATTGCTGAAAATAGTGTTTGACGTTAATAAGGCAAGTACTTTAATACCTAGTAGCGCAGGATATATACGGGTAGAGGATTACCTCTATGTAAAACCAAATACTGTATACGTTAGTGTGGAGAGAGATGCATCGACATATCTTTATATAAATTTCACGAAGGCTCTAGTAGACGCAATAAAATATAATAGAGTTAAGTTTGGTAGTAGCGAGTTTACTATAGATGTATATGCCTATACAACAGCCAATAAACCATATGAAACAGAGTATAAATATATTATGGTGGTATGGTGGCCGGATGGAATAAAAATAAAGCCATAGAATTAGATAAATAGGTATGTAAGCTGGTTATATCCATTATTTCTCTCTAATTAAAATAATAGTTATTTTTACTCAACTTTCTTGGTAGGTACTTCCTGCGCAACCTTGACCATGTTTATAGATGCTAGTGTAAATCTCATTATAGTTGCTATACTACCTTTCTTAACCCTAATTTTCTTGGTTACTAGAGCAGCCACAGGACTTATCTTGCCCTCAATCACCTTAATCCAATCATCGTATGCAGCCTCGAGTATATAATCAGCTTCAGCCTCAGAAACATCTTCAAACCATTTAGATCCCCTACATTCACCATGCCATAAATCGAGTACAAAGCCGACGGAATCTCTTCCATATAACTCCTTAATCTTATCTGGCAGGTTAACTGCCGAGAATAATATACTCCCCTCCCACTTCTTAGCCGAATCCCTATAACTCTTACTCTCATTCAGTTTCCTACAAAATTCTTCGGCCCACTCTTTAGAAGGAAATAAGTATTCCATAGTCATAAAAATAATATTTTTAAATAAGCTTTTAATAATTACTCGATATAGGTATCTCTATATCTATTCCTTAGTCTGATGGACTCGTTCACCAATAATGATTTAGTCAATATGCTAACTATCTAGCCCCCTCCACATCAATAAAAACATCTTTATAAATGAAAATGAGTGTCGTAGTACGATATCTCAACAAAGATTATAGAAATGAAGAGAAATTTAGATAAGTTGTATTATGGATAACTATTTATTTAATGAATATTTTAGAGTTGCTCGTGATTATAAAGGATCTATCTAATGAGTATGGATATGCCTTAATCAGACTTCTTAGAGTAGGATTTGTAATGAGAGAATCATTCTATAGTGGAGATCTTGGATATATCTTACTTAAAAAGTCTTAATGAGATGGATTAGCCCGATATCTAAATACCTGGTTACATTATTAGTTCATCCGATCTTTACCTTAGTTCCATATACTATTCTGGGGAGGAATCTTGCAATGATATATCTCTGTATCTCATTTGTACCCTCGTAGATCGTTGTAATCACCGAGTCTCTCAGATATCTCTCTATACCTGTTTCAAAATCTACACCACTCCCACCATGTATCTGTACAGCCTCCCTAGCACAGTATTCAGCGGTTTCAGTAGCGAATACCTTAGCACCACTACCTGCTAATGCGACCTCTGGAAGAGCTTTTTCAGGGTGTTTAAACTGCTCCTCACTTATGTTTGCAGCCCAGTAAGTAAGTAGTCTCGATGCTTGTATACGTGTAAACATGTCTGAGATCTTAAATGATAATCCCTCAAACTGATATATCTTCTTACCAAATGCTTCCCTCTGTAATGCATAGTCCATAGCCTTTTCAAATGCTCTCTGTGCGATTCCCAATGCCTGTGCAGCAATATTTATCCTCGTGAAATTTAGAAGGATCATTGTATAATAATATCCCTCTCCCTCTCTCCCAATTAGGTTATCAGCTGGTATCTTAGCATCTTCGAATATTAACTCATAAGGCCTGTCTCCACGCATACCCATAATATTTAATTTCGACCCTATCTTAAGGCCTGGAGCATCTCTCTCAACTATAAATAGTGACATACCCTCATGCAGCTTACTCGGATTAGGTGGAGAAGTCCTTGCTAATACCACTATATACTTTGCATAATCAATCGTGCTTATGAATATCTTCCTACCATTTAATAGATAATAATTACCCCTCTTCTTAGCAGTTGTCTGGATACCTGCAACCCAGCTACCAGCCTGTGGCTCAGTATATGCCCCAGCAGCAGGATTCCCCTTAGCTATATCTGTGAGGAAAGTCTTCTTCTGCTCTTCACTACCCCATAATATAAGTGATAGGATAGGGAAGTCTGTCGTATCAAGTATAACACCTAGTGACGGGATTATCCTACTTAATTCTTCAATCACTATAATCTTTGAAATCTGATCACCACCCTGACCACCATACTTCTCAGGGATCCCGATGCTGAATAATCCTAGATCTATAATTTCATCAAATATATCCTCCGGAATCTTATCCTGAACCTCGATATCCCTCCATACGGGTTCAAGCTTCTCCTCAGAGAACTTTCTAATAGTCTTTCTAAGTAGTTCATGTTCAGGCTTTAAAGGTATATTATATATGTCTATAGACTTGAATGGAGTCACCATGTAACCACCTAAGATTAAATATATGATCAGCATGATAAATTTGAAAATAGTAGAGTAACATACATAAACTGAAATTTGCCTTTTTAAAAAGTTTATTATGATGATGTATAGTTGATTAGCTCACAGGGTCTCCAAACCCCTATAATCCCAGGTGGGATGAATCTAAGGCAACGAAGCCTCAGACGACCACCCATAATATGAATCTAGCAATACTTTCTTAACCAGTTCATAGTCAGGTGGTATAGGGTTGTAAATCAAGTCCGGATCCTGTAGAATCAATGATATTAAATCATCTAGATCCGACTTAAATATATCCTCTGAAACGTAATCCGAGTATTTTATGCTTCCACCCAATCCCTTTATAAAATTATATATCTGGATATATAGAGGATCCTCGGTGGATAATCCTTCCCTATATAGTCTCATGGAGATATGTTCATATTTACTCCTAGCCTCATCGGATTCATAATTTGCCTTCACAGCATACGGAAGTACTATCCCAACGGATTTACCGTGGTGGATATTATACCTGCCTCCCACTATATGAGCAATGCCATGTGCTATACCTAATCCAGAGTTGCTGAAGGCTATACCAGCCATATCTGCTGAGACATGTATGATCCTCCTTAATTCAATATTACCTAGATCCTCCATCAACTTCGGTAAGTATCTAAATATATTTACTATAGACGCCTCTGCAAGGGCATCTGTATACGGATTGGAGGTATTAGATACATATGACTCGACGGCATGTGATAAAGCATCTAAGGCGGTATATAACGTTAAGTCTTTAGGCAGGTTTACTACGAAACGTGGATCTAGTACAACGATTGTAGATACGAGTTCATAGCTACCTAGTGGAATCTTGATCTTCCTCCCATCCTCTACACGTGTATATACAACGGCTAATGTAGCTTCGCTGCCAGTCCCACTCGTGGTAGGTATGGATACAAGCTTAGCCTTCCTACCGACGCCGATCTTAATTAGTGGGGAGATATCCTCTATATTAAAGTCTGGAGCCTCATATAGTATCCATCCGCCTTTAGCCGCGTCTATAACGCTTCCCCCTCCCAATGCAACTATAATATCTGGCTTATACTCTCTAACAGCCTCACCAAGTTTATAGACGCTATCTACAGTAGGCTCAGGCTTAACATCCTTATATATAGTATAATTAAAATCCTTCAACTCATCCGTCAAAATCTTATGGAGACCGATTTCATACAACTTCTCGTCGGTAACTATGAAGATCTTTTTAACATCCTCATCCCTAAGATACTCGATAAAACTATCTAATGCGTCGAAGCCCTCAAATATAATCTTAGGGAGATATATTCCAGGCATATAACCACAATAATAAAATTAAATGTAAATATCTAAATAGTTTACTCCTATAACAATTAATATACCTAATCTCGCCAGAACCACTATATACCTCCATCTCCTATTAACTTCATCTATCAAGTTAGGTGGCGGAGGCGGGGGGATGGCATTATGGAAGAGTATAATCCTATCTTTAGATAGCTTATCCTCCAGAATCTTGAGATCATCTAAGTACAATCTTTCCAAATATCTACGAAGATTAAGTCGACTTACCTATTTAACTCTCTCAGAAAAATTCTTAAGTCTTCATTAACATACTCAATGTCAATATTATAAAATTTAAAGTATTTAAATAGATTTAACATAGTCTCGAACCTCCTGTCATCAAGTTCAACAGCGTATAATATGTATCTACCTACACATCCATTTTCGAGAGCTCAGCCATCTATAGAGTCGAATAGCCTATGCCTGAGTCGCCGTCGACAGCGACCATATTATTTCTGGAATCGATATATGTATACGTAACATTAATATAGAATTAATCCATCCTCATAGTCTATCTGAAGCCTCTCTAACCCTATCTAAATATTTATCGAATTCCTTCATCATCCCCCTAATTGAAATATATGTAAAAAGGGTTTATTCTCTTTGAATAAAGTATTCACTTATTCCAATCAGCCATATAAATACTGGATATACTATCAGTCTCTCCATCCCACCCTTTCCAAGGCCTAAGTAATTCTTAGATGCGAATAATGCTAGGGCTAGTAGGCTTATAATACCTAGTATCGGCCATATATACCTACTATATTCCTCATCAACTCTATATGAGTACAGTGATGATATTCCAGCGAAGAAGAATGTTATAAATGATGGTATCGTATGTAGAATCCCCATATTCTCTGGGAATAACCCTACTCCAGCCGCCCCCATAGACGCTAGGAAGAGTAGGGCTGAAAACACTTTATCGATACCTGACTTATATAGTAGGACCACTGCAATCATCCCTAGAACCCCTAGGATGATTATCGACCCATTGAATATAGCTGCGGAAGGCCCTACACCTAAATCACTTATATAATTCTCCGATACACTATATCCAGGATACAGGTATTGAGTGACCTGCATTAATAGGAGGAACTGACCTATCCCAATCAGCATTAGTAAACCAGCTACCTTAACCTGATTCATAAAAATATTTTACAAGATTATCTCCTTATATCTTACAATATAGTAAACAATGTGAAGTTTAGATATCTTATAGATATATTAACCACAGCCTTAGATTCATGGAAAATATTTTGATATAATATTACCCATAAAATATAATTTAATGTATAGTATGGCTATCAATACTATATACGTAACTAGTGTTAAGAAGCATCAGATGGATGAAATAGGATTCAAGATATCGGATGACAAAGATATTATTGAGAAATATCTGACGGATGAATCCAGCATTATAAAAGGATATGCAGATTCGGTTTATTATCCATATACTGAGGCTCATGTGAATAAGATTGTGAGAGACGCAAATGAGAATAAAGTTAGAGTCACTGTATCAGGTGGAGGAACAGGGATAACTGGTTCGAGAGTGCCTTTAGGGGGAGTCGTGGTATCAACAGAGTATATGACCCAAATATCTACTATAGGCGAAGATAACTGGATTGAGTATAGGGAGGGGGGCTACACGTATGTTATTAAGATCGGATGGGATGAAGAGGAAAATACTTATTATGCAGTAGCCCCTCCCGGGATAACGCTTCAGACATTAGATAATATCCTTGCAACGAGAAAATTATTATATCCTCCCGACCCAACTGAGAAGATGGCTTTCCTAGGTGGTACGGTAGCTACAAATGCGTCTGGCTCGAGATCTTACTACTATGGATCGACTAGGGAATATATTAGGAGGCTTAGAATAGTGCTTCCCACGGGGGAGACGCTGGATATTAAGAGGGGGGAGTATATAATTAGGAATAGGGTATTTAGAATCGAGTCTAAGATATATGGATCGATCGAAATCAAGTTACCTAAACTGAAAATCCCTAATGTAAGGAAGAATGCAGCTGGATACTATATCAAGGATAACATGGATCTAATTGATTTATTCATAGGATCTGAGGGTACACTAGGCGTATTTACTGAGATTGAGGTTAGACTCATTCCAAGGCCAAATATAGTCATACCATTGTATATTATGTTCCAGTCTAATGAGGATTCGATTGACTTTGTCCGTGAGATGAGGATGTTTGAGTTTAAGAATGTATCTAATGTACATGTCTTATCACTAGAGTATTATGATAGGTATTCAGTGGATTTCATAAGATTAAGATATGGCTCCATAATACCCGATGACACATCCTCGATAATCTATATGGAGATGGATGGTGACGACGAAGAGATCCTTATAGAGGCTCTCCAAGAAATTGATGATATAATAGACTATTATAGATCTAATAAGGTTCTAGCGTCATTTGACGTGGATTGGATTAAATTGAGTAGTGAGATTAGACACGCATTACCTACTGGTGTAAATGAATTTGTTAGGAGACACGGTACACGCAAGGTAGCTACCGACATAGCAGTCCCCGACGAATCATTCGATGAAATGCTCGAGTATTACCGGATAATCGGGGATGAGACTGGGGTTCAATATGTTTTATTCGGACATATAGGTGATAATCACTTACATTTCAACTTTCTACCGAGAGACGATAATGAACTTAAGAAGGCATATACCGGATATAGCAAGCTACTTTTGAAAGCTGTTGAACTGGGTGGGACTGTCTCAGCCGAACACGGGGTTGGTAAGAAGAAATGTATAGTCGACGGTGACGAAGTCCCTCTTCTCGAGTTAATGTATGGTAAAGATGGATTAATTGAGTTGGCTAAACTTAAGCATAGCTTCGATCCAAACCATATTCTAAATATAGGTAACATTATTCCGGAGGATTATCTTGAAGGCATTTGATGTCACGTGGTGGAAAATACATAAAGTATTATTAGATGTATATAGCATAGTGGATTTTTAGATGAAGATTAATCTTTTTAGATTTGGTAAGATTGATGAAGAGCTTGAGGATGAGATAATTTATAATATCACTATGGTTTATGAAAAATCCGGTTTATATCCTGATTATCTAGAGATATATTTATATGAATCTACGCGGGATATGGAGGCCAGATTGTATAGGGATGCAACTGAAGTAGGAGCCTACTACTCTGGCGATATATATTTTGCTATGCACGATGCATATTATGGATGGCCTAGGATACATATATGCCTGGAACTCTTGAAAAGGCTATCTAAGGATATCTGGATAGGGGGATTATTACATGAGGCTACACACGCCATCCTCCATGGGTCGATTGAATACTACCTTGTCTCCATACCAAGTGATCTAAATGCCTATTGTCTAGCCAATAAACTATCTAGAGATTATTGTCTCTCAATCCTACACTACATATCTCTAATCGTCAAAGATTATCACGTAACAAAATTTCTATTGAAGTATAATTTCACAGACGATGAGTATCCATTTATAGAGTATACACTCGATGTTAAGGATATACTGGTAGAGTATGGTAATATATTTGAGAGGGTGGGGAAGAATATAATTTTGCTATCTGTATTAAAATCTGTAGCAACGGCTATACCATATCTAAACATCTCTAAATATAGTACCGAGGTTGGAAATACGATCACAGAGATATTAAATTACTTTTTAGATGACTATAAAATCGACTTTAGAGGGTTCATCAATATATTTAGCAAGTTTAATATGGACTTCGCCCACGACCTAAACTTATTCACAAGTTATATATTGGAAATCATATAGTAAATATATTTCTGGAATATGATAATCCATTAATGATGAAAGTGAGTCGAGCTAAAATATCATTCTCTTACTATGCAGCTATCGTAAAGAATTTAAGGGGTGTAATACTTTTTAAGGAGTTTAATGAGGAGTTATTTACCTGGCTCTTAAACAGGTTTAAATATAGGGATCTAGGGGCATCTACATCAATATGGAATAAAATCCCCGATAAATATAGGAATATACTCAAATTAGATTATCCAACTAAAGATCTATATGATTACATGGAGAGACTATTAAATATGGGTCTCGATTATGATGCCCTCGAGTCCCTATCCACTGCATCCACCTATATATCGCCATTAATTTTAGTCGGTAATCATTATGAGAAGTTTATTAATGAGAACTCGGTATCCAGGGTGCTTATTTGCAGACCCTTAGATACTAAGAGTTGGAAGCTTCATCTGAGGATAGTTGATTACGTGATCCTAGATTTTTATAGGGATTCCATTGAAGAGAGTATTAGGGCTATCGAGTGTATTAAAAGAGGTGATTATAAGCCTGTGGATGAGATACTAGATAAAAGGAGTTTAAAGATTTCTAGAGACGTAAAGAGGTTCTGGAGAATATCCTGTAGGAATGGAAAGCCTTTTATATATTACATTGATTTGCTGAGACTCGTATATAAAATGTATCTTAAAGGCATGATAGATAAAGAAGTATTTCAGTATGATATAGCGTCAGCGCTAGCGATATTACCTGTTGTACTCGTTAAGCATGAATTTATAGAGGGAATATAGAGATTAGCTTATAATATACTGTATAATATGAAGAGAGGCCCAAATACTAGCGAGAATGTATTGATTAATTTAATCAGGATATGTAGAGACGGCCCTGCAGTATCCTTTAATGGATCCCCTACCGTATCGCCGACTACAGCCGCCTTATGAGCCTCACTACCCTTACCACCGAATAACCCCATTTCAATAAGCTTCTTAGCATTATCCCATGACGCTCCACCTGTGTTCATGAACATCGCTAGTATAAATCCCGATACAGTAGCTCCAATATTCAATGCACCAACCGACTCAGCTCCGAATAATAACCCGATTATAAGTGGGCCTAATATAGGCACGAGAGCAGGTATAATCATATTCTTCTGTGCAGCTAATGTACTTATTTCGACACACTTCGCATAATCTGGACGCGCCTTCCACTCTAATATACCTGGAATCTCCTTAAATTGCCTCCTAACCTCTTCAATCATCGCCTTAGCAGCTTTAGATACTGCCCTAATTGCAAATGCACTAAATATGAATGGAAGCAGCCCTCCTATAAATACGCCAACTAGATTTTCAATGCGTAGTAAGTCGAGTGTATGGATATCTACGATATCCAGATATGCCTGGAATAGTAGTAACGCCGCTAGACCCGCTGATCCCATGGCATAACCCTTTGTAAGGGCTTTAGTAGTATTTCCTACAGCATCGAACTTATCTACAGCATCCCTAATCTCATCGGGCTGGTTAGACATCTCAGTAATCCCACCTGCATTGTCCACGATAGGGCCGAATCCGTCTAACCCAAGTACCATTCCAGCTACAGATAACATACCCATCGTAGCTGCTGCGGTTCCATATACTCCTCCCAAGTATGGATTAATATTTACTTGAGTAGCGAATATCTCACCAAGGAAATATGATATAACTAAAGCAGCTACAATCACTATCACAGGCAAGGCTGTCGACTCATAACCTACGGACATACCCATTAAAATGTTTGTAGCTGGTCCAGTCTCACTCGCTGATGCAATATCCCTTACAGGCCTCCTATGATACCCAGTGTAATAATCAGTAATTAGAAGTATTAGTATACTACTAATTATACCAGCTAAGGCCGCTCCATATAAATATATACTCCCTAACGTCTCCATTACTAGGAAGTAGAACCCTACAACAGCGAATAGTGTAGTGGCTATCATACCATTTCTCAACGGGATAAATGGATTCTTCTCAAGGTCCCCTCTTACAAACAACGTACCCAGTAGAGTCGCAAATATTCCAGTGGCTCTCGCTAGTAACGGGAAAATAATGAATAAGTAATTTTTAGTCAATAATGCTAGTGCGACTCCTATAATCATTGCACCTATATTCTCAGCTGACATAGACTCGAATAAATCCGCTCCTCTCCCCGCTACATCACCCACATTATCACCTACATTGTCAGCTATCACAGCCGGATTCCTCGGGTCATCTTCAGGGATCCCGGCCTCAACCTTCCCGACTAAGTCGGCTCCTATATCAGCTGCCTTTGTATATATACCACCGCCTAATTGTGCGAATAGGGCGGCTAGGCTAGCTCCAAAACCGAATCCTACGATTAAGACGGGGTCCTTATTAAATAGGAAATATAGTGTTAGTATACCTAATAGGCTTAACCCGACGTTGAATAAACCCATAACCATCCCGCCGTAGAATGCTATTTTAAGGGTCTGCCTCAAATCGATTTTAGCACCATATGCAGCTCTAACATTAGCTCTAGTAGCTACATCCATACTAATCCATCCAGCAGCTAGACTCGATAACGCACCTAATACGAATCCTAGGCTAATATATGGAATGCCATTATTAGGCCCTAAGTCGAATACCAAGTATAATATTATCGTAATTATAATAGCGATATATGAGATAGTCTTATATTGTCTAGTTAGGAAGGCTCTAGCTCCTTCTCTAATAGCTTCATAGATTTTTAGCATACCCTCGTCCTCAGCCGGGGCCTTGATGATCTCCCACGCCATATAAATAGCACTTAAAATAGCTACTATACCACCTATAAATGCATATAACTCCCAGAATGACAGGCCTCCTATAGTGAG
>Ga0190308_1000144_pt1 | contig 24032 bp, 21 predicted proteins | sample 48700756_MG_FD_165050 | JGI IMG/M metagenome (GOLD analysis project Ga0190308, IMG submission 165050) | Hydrothermal vent sediment bacterial communities from Southern Trench, Guaymas Basin, Mexico - 4870-07-5-6_MG | ecosystem: Environmental > Aquatic > Marine > Hydrothermal vents > Sediment ...
CAACTGGAGAGATTTATGGACCCCCAGAAGAGCAAGCTTTGATTATTGATTCAAAAAAAGGATTGATAATCATTACAGGATGTGCTCATCCTGGAATTGTGAATATTGTAAAAAGAGCTAAAGGGTTAATGAAAAAAGATAAAGTATATTTAGTTTTAGGAGGATTTCACCATCCTCCTATATCTTGCATTAAAGAATTTAAAGAATTGCAAGTTGAAAAGGTTGCACCATCTCATTGCACAGGTGATTTGGTTAGAGAAACTTTTAAAAAAGAATATAAGGAAAATTTCATTGAATATGGAGTAGGAAAAATAATTGAAATTAAATAAAATATATTAATTTGCGTTTCACCTAACTTTTAAAACTTCAAAATCAGTTTAACTAAAGAGAAAGTTTAATATCAAGCAAGGACTATGAATTAGTAGTTTTTTATGGACTTAGTATAAATAAGAAAATGTATTGAAATTGTATGATTTTTCTTGACAACATTTTATAAAAGCAGTTAAAGATTTTCTACACGACTGTAAGATCATTTTTATGTAAAAATAATAAATAACACAAAAATACCAAGTGTTTTATTATAAAAGTTTTATCTATATATCTATTTTACTTTCTTGGAAATGTAAATCAAAAGAACTCAAAAATTTAAGAAAGAGCTCCAGTAAAAATGAAATAAATCCAAAGGCGTAAAAAGATTATCCTATTCATTGTCAATTACTAATTCTTAACAGAAAAGTTTGTAGTGATGCTAAGAAGTAACATTGCTATATTAAAACAGTCGAACATCCTATCGGAAAGGATATGTTACTTTCAGGTTCAATTTATCCCTTTTGAAAAAAGTTTTATGTCCTTCTTCAGCAGACAACTTTCTCTCTATCACTAAGCTTAGGTATTAGATTGAAAAATTTATATATAGTCTTAAAATTGGGGAAAATAAAAAACAAACTTATTTCAGCAGATTAGTGATACTTTCGGTTGATGAGTTTGGGTATTATACTTAAAAAAGAGGAGAAAATGGAATGGAACAAGTGCTTAAGAACTTTACATTAGATTTTTTTGGACAAGGAAGGCATAAAATATCACCTGAAAAATTTTTTGAAATTGAAAATGGATTTCTATTGGATGTTAGATCAAAAGAAGAAGCAGCTTCTATTTCGATAAAAATGGAAGTTCATCCTAATATAGAATCTAAAAACATACCTATAAATGAAATTCCAGATAGAATTGATGAAATTCCAAAAGAAAAATTAGTCGCAGTTTTCTGTTCAGGAGAAGTTAGATCAGCTATTGTTTATGCTTATTTACTATCAAAAGGATTTTCCAATGTTCGTATTCTCGAAGGTGGATATTCTGCATTAACTGAAGCGCTGAAACCTAAAAAGTTATTAAAGGTAATTAAAAATCAAAAGTGATTTTTTAAATGTTAAATTTAATTATAGTAAGTTTCCTTATTTTTATTGTAGCTATCGTCATGACGATGGTGGGCAAGGGTGGTGGTAATTTTTATGTTGTAATTTTGACAATGGCAAACATTCCTATGCATGAAGCAGCCACAACTGGGCAGTTTATTCTTTTCTCAGCTTCTGTCGCAGCAATGATCATTTTTCAAAAAAATAAATCTGTATCGTGGATGTTAGCTATTTTAATCGGCACATTTACAGGTTTATCAGCATTAGCAGGAGGATATTTTTCTCATCTTTTTAGTGGGTTTTCATTGAAGCTGATATTTGCTGTTATGTTATTTATTGCCGGAATATTAATGCTAATCCCGATTTCAGAAAATAAAACCAGTATAAAAAACAAACATTTTGGAATCATAAGTATTAAATCTGGTAATAAAATATACAATGTCAACTTAGGGGTTGCATTGCCGATCACTCTCTTAACGGGATTTGCTTCTGGAATGGTAGGTGTATCAGGGGGATCTTTTTTAGTTCCTTTGATGGTATTAGCTTGTGGAATACCAATGCATATAGCAGTTGGAACAGCATCCACATTAATAGCAGCTACTGCTTTTATGGGTTTTATGGGACATGCTATTCACGGAGATTTTAATCCACATTATGCTATCCCATTAGCTTGTGTTACAATTTTAGGTGGAATCATAGGTGGAAAATTTTCTTTGAAGTCAAAACCTAAAAATTTAAAAAAAATTTTTGCTTATACAAATTGGATAGCAGCACTTTTTATGATTTTCAATGCTTTTCATACAAAAGGAATAATATAAATTTTAACATAACAAGACGCTTATATGACTGCAGCTATTTCACTCTTGCTTACTAAGAGATATTTCAGCATCAACTATCCTATAAAGCTTTTCTTTCAAGTTGAAATTTTTTAAATTGTTTCAGTCATCTACTTTTTATCTTTATAATTTCTTAGTTTAGTAATTAATTTTTAAAATTAATCGTCCTTAGAATTATGAAGTTACAAAATTTCCTACTCTTTGGAATTTTTTGGATTTTCTTAGATAGAAAGAAAATGGAGGCGGCGGGAATCGAACCCGAATTGATATGTATGATTTTGCAAGAAATTCAAAAAAAATAAAAGAAAATCGGAGCTTTTAACTGTCCCCAGAGTGTCCCCAAACTGTTCCCAAGTTGTCCCTGACCAATAAACCACATATTTTTTATTATAACTACTCTATTCTTCTTTACTTAATAAAAATTCAAGAAAATTTCCTTGAGTAATTACAAAAAACTCTGAATTGGGATAAGCTTCTTTAAAAATCTTAGGAACCCTGATCTTTTTCTTTTTCCATTTTATTTCATAAGCATAAAGCATACCACCTCTTTCTTCAATTAAATCTATTTCCCTTTTACCCCTCCTCCAAAAATAAAAATTTGTATAAATTCCATGATTGTAAAGAACTTTCATTCGCTCCGTTATAACAAAATTTTCCCAAATCCTTCCCACATCATCCCTGAGATGCACAGGATTAAAGTTATTTATGTAAGCATTTCTTACTCCAACATCGTAGAAAAAAACCTTCCTTAACTTTTTCAGCTCATTTCTGAGATTTCTGCTGAAAGGAGGTAGTTTAAAAACAATAAAAGCCTGCTCAAGTATGCGTAAATAATTGGCAATAGTGTTTTTATCAACCCCAGTTAAACCTGCAAGCTCGTTATAAGAAACCTCATTTCCAAGCTGAAGTGAAAGTGCCTGCAAAAGCTTTTCTAAAACTTCGGGGTTTCTTATCTGATAAAGTTTAAAAATGTCTTTGAAAGCATAGCTGTAAGCAATTGATTTTAAAATTTCCTGAGAAATCTCGGGTTTTAACACCACTTCAGGATACATTCCAAAAACTAAAAATCTGGGAAGAAGTCTTTTTAGTTCTAAAGGAGAATAAAGTTGCAAAAGCTCTTCCAGAGAAAAAGGGAAAAGAATAAATTCTATTTTTCTTCCTGTAAGAGGCTCTGCTATTTCCCCGGTCAAATCAAATGAGGAGGACCCTGTTACTACTATTTGTTTTTTTGGAAAATTGTCTATCATTAATTTTAAAGTAATGCCTATGTTTTTTACTCTTTGAGCTTCGTCTATTACCACAAGTTTTTTATTTCCTAAAATAAACTTCAACTCGGTAGAAGTTTTATTGCTCAAAAGTGTTCTAACATCCGGTTCATCACAGTTTAGGTAAATTGCATCTTCAGGGTATTTTTTAATAAGCTCTTTTACAAGGGTTGTTTTCCCAACCTGCCTTGCCCCATAAATAACAATTATTTTCCCCTTAAAAAGATACTGCTCTATTCTTTTAAAAATTGTTCTTTCTATAATCATTATTACTCACCTAAAAGTTGCTCATTTCAGTGATTAAATTCACCAAAATAGATAATATTTTGGTGAATTTATTTTCCTACAATAACTCTTTTTAAAACTTTGTCAACAAAAAATTAAAAAAGTTATAGCTTTAAGAGGAAAGCAAAAAGTCAAGAAGATAAACATGTTTTATTCCTTCCAGTTCTTTCACAAAAAATTTGTCCAAAGATATAACCATTTTTTCATAATTATCCCTTATTCTCTGCAAATTCCCAAATTCACGCTTTATTGTGCTTTTTTCTGCTAACAAATAACACACCTGGATATACTTAATTTCTTCCTGCTTCTCCGCCACAAAGTCTATTTCAAGCCCGTTTAACTTCCCTACATAAACCTTGTATCCCCTGGCTACAAGTTCATTATAAACAATATTTTCAAGTACCCCGTTTATATCTTTTTCTCTATATCCAATAAGCCCATTTCTTAATCCCACATCAGTCAGATATACCTTTTCGTAAAATTCTAAGTGCCTCTTCCCTTTTATATCATACTTATAAGCCCGTTTAATCAAAAAAGCTGTCTCTATAGCTTTTATGTAATTTAACACGGTATCCACTGCCACCCTAATCTTCTGGCTCTTAAAATAATCGGCTATCCTCTTTGCAGTAGTAATGTTCCCCATGTTGTCAAATAAGTATCTTACAATTTTATCAAAAAGAGCAGTATCTCTTATTTTAAATCTGGTTATGATATCCTTATAAAGGATGGTATTCAAAACCGAGTTGAGATATTGGAAAACAACCTCATCATTAAAAGGCAAATAGTGAATTCCTGGAAGTCCCCCGTACTTTAAGAAGCTTTTAAAGCACTTTTCAACATCTAATTTTTTCTTTTTCTCAAATTTTTTACGAAATTCTAAAAATTCGCTAAAAGTGAGGGGATAAATAGGTATTTCCACATATCTTCCACTTAAAAAAGTAGCAAGTTCGCCTGAAAGGATACGAGAGTTAGAGCCAGAAATAACAACATCTCCTATCCCTTCTGATAAAAAAGAAACTACTGCTTTTTCCCATTCCTTAATTTCCTGCACTTCGTCGATAAATATATACTTATCTCCTCCTACATTTTTGAAATTCTTCACCACATAGCTGTATAAATCTCTATAAGTTTGAATCTCCTCAAACTCTAACGATTCTTTATTAATGTAAAGAATATTCTTTTTTGGTACCCCTTTTTTAAGAAGCTCTGCAATTAAAAGCTTGATAATGGAGCTTTTCCCAGTTCTCCTCATTCCCAAGATAACTTTTATGAGAGGCTTTCCTAAGTAAGCAGTAAGAGTTTTTAAGTATTTTTCCCTTTTCACAAGATTAAAAATTGAAGTCTCAATTTTTACCATAGTTTAGATTATACACGAAACTTCTGAAAAAATCAATTTTTTTTCGTCTGCAAACGAAATTTTTGGCAAATTAAAAACTTCTTTGCGTTCCTCTTCAGTTAAGCCAAGGACATCAAAGATGATGTCTTTTTCTGTGATTTCCCAGATGCCTCTTAGGGCAGCAAATACTTCATTTTTAATCATGTCACCTCCCTTCTTGGTTTTTATTGTTAAGCTTGTAAGTTTTTTTAAAACCTGATATATGGCTGAAAAATCTTTTTCTTTTAGCCCTAAATTAATTCCAATTTTATAAAGCTCTTTAACCAGAGCCCCTTCTAAGGCTATTCCCGAAAAGGTTTTAAAAAGCTCTTCAGCATAATTCAGATCTTTCACTAGGTTTTCTAAGGAAAAATGAGAGACAAAACTTTCTTTTAGCAGGGCTTCTTTTTTTTTACTTTTAAGACATAAGAGTTTCCTGCTCCACTTTCTAATATTTCTAAAAATTCTTCTTTGGTAAATCCGGCTTTTTCTCCTAACACTACTGCAGAGGCCAAAGCTTCCATCATCAGGGCTAACAGATAATTGTTGATCAGTTTTGCTTGGGTAGCCTTTCCAGGAGTTTGGAGATAAAACCATTTTTGGGCTAAAATTTCTAAAAAAGGTTTGACCTTTTCAAAAACTTCTTTTTCTCCGCTTACAAGGAGGGTAAGCTGTCCTTTTTTCTGCTGGAATAACACTTCCTAAAACAGGGCATTCTAAATAAAAGCCATTATTTTCTTTTACTAGACGATGAAACTCTAAAACCTTGGAAACGCTATTGGTAGAGGTATCAATGATGATCTTGTTTTTTAAATAAGGAGATATTTTGGTTAAAATGGCTTCTACTGCCTGGCTATCTTTAACGCATAAGAAAATGATATCTTCATTTTTGCTAAGGTCTTCCAAGTTCTCTACATAGGGAAAACCAGAAGCTTTAGCTTTTTCTATAGAACGATTCCAGACCGTAACTTTTACTCCTTTAGAAGAAAGTCTTCTTACCATAGCTTGTCCTAAAAGACCTAACCCTACAAATCCTACTTCCTTTTCAAAGCCTCCTTCTTATAATTTTGTTTTCAAAAAATATAGCTCCCATATGTTCTTTTACATTTGCAACTCAATTTCTAAGAAAGATATGAATTTTTCTGGTATTTGTGCCGCTTTTTCTATATCTTTAAGCATTCCAAGCTTTTTGGCATTTTCCAAATACAACTTCACCGCTTCTTTAAGATTATGCAAAGCTTCTTCTGGAGAATCCCCACAGGAAGAGATTTCTAATTCAGAATAGTAAGAAACATATACCCCTTTTTTTCTTTCCAGATAACTGCTAAAAAATTGAATCGCTTAATTGTTCATCACCTCCTTTTTAACAATTATAAAGTAAAAAACTTATTTTTAGAATTGTAAATCAACTCTTTACGCATACATTCTGATATACATAAAAGAAATTTTCTTCTTCAGAAAGTTTCTCTTCTACTTCTTCTCGATTTGATGACCAACCTTTTTCGTATCTTATAGGAAAATAAATAGCTCTGTGGAAATTTCCTCCTTTTTCTAAAAGAGCAAAGGTTGAAATAATTTCATCATAAAATTTGAGTTATTCAGGGGTTAATTCAAAAACCATTCAGCGGAGTCTCTTACTTCAGGAAGTTCTATCTTTTCTTTATCTTTGTAAAATTTTAAGTCAAGTTTATTTCTGCTTATTAACTACAGATTCTAAAACTGCCCTTATTTCTTGGTTGTGTTTCAATAATTGTATTTAGGGATGTAGAATGAAAGTGAAGAGTGTTAGAGATATATTAGTGAAAGATTGCTATGTAGTAATTAAAATAACCTTTTGGGCGAGAAGAGGAATAAAGACATAGGAGGTGAGAAATGGAGAAAAAACTCGATAGTAAAGAAATTATAGTACTGATGAAGGAAATAGTAAAAAAGATACTTGAGGAGATGATAGAAAAAATTTTGAAAAAAGCTCCCAGGCTTTGAATTTATATTTTTCAATAATACCTCTTAATTTCTTGCCTAAGATGGCATAGTATGATTTAAATATTTAGAGACACAATTAGTGAAACATTATTATAACTCATACTAGAATTAAATAATTTTTAAAAAATAACTTGAAAATTTTCAAAAATATGGTATAATTATATTAATAAATAATATTAATAAGAAAGAAAAATAACACAAAAGAAATATAAAAATAAAAAAAGCTAAAAATTAAAAAAGAAATTTGTATTTTATGTATATTACAACGAAAGATTTGGAAAGGTAAGAAGTCTACCAAATTTAGTAATCCGAATTTAGTAATCCGAAACGGAGACAAGGAAAATAAATAAGTTTGTATATACATTAAGTTATCAGGGATAGTTAAATTAAATTTAGAAGGGGGGTAAAATACAGAAGAAATGTTAAATAATTTTAAATTACTGGCTAATAGTCTTTTATCGTCTCTTAAATTACATTACGAAATAGCTAATAAGTTAAATATAAATCGGGAAGAATTGACAATTTATAAAGAGATAACGAGCATAGTTGAAGATATTATCGAAAAGGTTGATTCCGTAAGAGAAAACCAAACCACTATGGCAATAAATTACTTAAGACAATTTTATCAACACTTTAACAATTTTTACAATAATTTACCTTATCGTAATAGAGAACAAAATATTATAGAGCAAATAAATAAAAACATCGAAATAGATAGACATAAAAAAATAATAGAAAACTCTTTAAATAATCTAAGAAGTCAATTTGAACAATTAAAATTCAATCTTGATTTCTTCATTAAATTAGACTTCTTCTCCAACAATATTGTGGTAATAGGAGCAAACGGAAGTGGAAAAACTTCTCTTGCTAATATTTTAAAGGGACATCTTGGAAACAATGGTATTGTTATTTCTGCTCAAAGAATTCTTAGAATTCCTAACTTTAATTCTATTCCAAATCCTTCTCAAACATTAAACCAGCTCAAGCAATCCCAGACACAGGATAAGACAGCTAAATCGGAACAAAGTTATAGTATTTTACATAATGAATTTGTTATTGTCTTGCAACATTTATTGGCGGATAACATTGCCAAAGAACATGAATATGTAGAAAGAGCTCGCAAATATGGAACAAAGGGAGATAAGATTCCAGAACCTCCGCTTACGAATCTTGAAAAAACTTTCCAAATTTGGAGAGAGTTAATAGGTCACCGGTCTATTAGAACAAAGGATGGCATTAATATTGTTGTTGAAACTCCAGAAAGGGGAACATACCCCGCAATTCAAATGAGTGATGGTGAGAAAGTAGTTCTATATTTAGTTGCACAGGTTTTACAAGCTCCAGAAAATGGTTTTATAGTCATTGATGAACCTGAAATGCATCTACATAAGGCTATTTTATATAAACTTTGGGATTTATTAGAAAAGGAGCGGAAAGATTGTATATTTATATATCTAACTCATGATCTTGATTTTGCAGTAAGTAGAACAACAGCTAAAAAAGTATGGATTAAGTCATATACTCTTCCCAATAAATTTGAAATAGAAGATGTTCCATCAAATGAAATACCAGAAAATCTCATGATGGAACTCTTAGGAAGTAGAAAGACTATTTTATTTTGTGAGGGGAAGAGAGGAAGTATTGACGAAAAAATATATAAGATTCTTTTTCCAAATTTTACAATAATACCTGTAGAAAGTTGTACCTCAGTGATTAACTACACAAAGGCGTATAATAAAGTACCAAATACTTATTCTAAAGCAATAGGTATAATAGATAGAGATTTTCGATCTCAAGAAGAAATAGAAGATTTAAAGCAGAATAATATTTTTGTTCTTGATTTTGCAGAAATTGAGAACTTATTCTTATTAGAGGATTTTCTTGAATTGGCAGGAAAAAAGTGGGATGTATTAAATATAAAACAATCTATCAATAATATAAAAAGAAAGGTTATTGAAGAGCTTGGGAAGCAAAAAGAAATGCAAATATCACGATATATAACTGCTAAACTTAACTATTATTTTTCCAATTCTTCTATCGAAAAAGCTAATAATATTACTGAGGTTAAGGAAAGATATGAAAAATTTATTTCTCAAGTTGATATCGATAAGTGGTACAGCGAAAGAGAAGAACATATTGATAGGATAATTCTTGAGGAAGATTATTTAGAAGCCATAAAGATTTTTAACAATAAAGGATTAAAACAAAAAGTCAATGAAGAATTTAAAATTAAAAATTTTTTGGAGAGAGCAATTAATCTTTTAAATGCTTTAGATGAAGCAAAAGAGATTTTATATTCTGTGTTCCCCGAAGAGGTATTGAGTGAACATAACTCATCGTTGATGACAGACGAAGATATTTCATATACCTGCATAACGTTAAACTAAATAAAATGTTTCACTTTTTCTACACAAAAAAACGGTTTATAAAACATGTTGGACGATTTATCAATAGTTATTTTGACATCCTCTAAAGTAATATTTTTTCTAATACTTACTTTTTCATCTGGAGTTCCTGGTTTTCTTATTTTTGGATAATTATCCTTCATACCTGAGTGAATTTTAAGTTTGAAGACCGTTTTGAAAATTAAAATTGACTTTTGCTCGTATTGATATAAAAAAATAGAGTAGGTAAAAAAATTTGCTTTTTCTATAAAAGGCAAGAAAAACATAATACTTATATATCCTAAGAGAGTTGCAGATTAAAAATCGATAAGATTTAAAATAGATTTTAAAAAACAAAAATAGTTATTCCTGAATTAGAATGAATAAAATCATATAACTGCAAGGATGATTCAAAAGATTTTTCAGAACATTTGTAAGGGAAATGAGAATTAATGAAAAATGTTACTGTGTACACATATGATAATCTTTTAAAAAGATAATGAAATATGGATGGAAAAATAAAAAATTATATTTGTTCAGAGGGAAGTATATGTAACAGTCCTTATATTTTTTCAAACCTAAGTATATATCCGAACAATTTAGATATGAACTAATTAGACGATATGGGTCTTTCTAAAAGGAGGAGGTATAAAAGATGTATAAAATAAAAGATATTTTAAGACCAAGAAAAGATGTAATAGAAGGAACATTTCAAGGTGTAATACAAACGCATAAGGTTGATTCAAAAGAAAGACGAATTGAAAATAACCCACAAGAATTTCTGAAAGTTACATATCCTTCCTCGGCAATAAAAATAACACTTGAAAAAATAAAAGAGAAGTTATCTGGAAAATCTCATCAGGGAGGATTTTTACTTATAGGACCTTATGGTTCTGGAAAATCACATACACTAATAACCTTATACCATCTGTTTAATAATCCTTCATTAGCAGAAGACTGGGGAAAACAGTGGAGATTAAGTTTTGAATTACCTGAAAAATCTCGGTCAGTTATAGTATCTACAAGAAGATATGATGTTGACCACCTATGGGAACCTATATTTAAGCTTCTTGGAAAGGAAGATTTACTCAGTGAAATCAAGAGATTTCCGACAACCGATCAAATTGAAAAGCTAATTGGTGATGAGGCTGTTGCAATATTTATCGATGAGATAGAAAACTGGTATGGCTCCTTTGATCCTGAGAAACAAGCACATATTATTGAACAAAACGAAACATTTTTAGAACACCTTTTAGAGGTTGCTTCGGACCCCAACAAGAAATTATTTGTTTTTATAACATTTTTAGAGGAAAAAGAGGGATTGAAGAAGATTTTTAATAGAACTAAGCCTGTAAGAATAGATGTAAGTCCTATTGAAGATCGAGAAAAGGTAATTCTTCATCGCCTTTTTGAAAATATAGAAAATGTAGATAAGGATAAAATTGAAGAGGTGGTAAAAGAATACATTAACAAATATACAGATCCTATAAAAATCGATGACATTCAAAACTATAAATGGAGGATGATAAGAACATATCCATTTCATCCCTTGCTTTTGGATACTCTTTTCCAGATATATGAAGCTGCGGCTGAAAGGCAGGATGTTAGAGGGATGTTAAATGTCCTTGCTGATACTGTAAAAGGTAATTTTGAAAGAAAAGATCTGATTCTAATCAGCGATATAGATGAAAATGCATTTAGGGGGATGGATTTAAGGCTGGTTGAAAAATATGAATTTGATTTGGAAAGGGTGAAAGATATCGGTTTTGCCAAAGAAATACTAAAAACAATTTTAATTTTTACATTGAATGAAAAAACCCATGGAGCTACAGAATCAGACATCTTGTTGTCAATATTTAGCCCTACAGAAGGACACACTTTGAATTCCATTCTTATGGATCTTGAAAATATCTATGGTAAACCTCACTATCTTCACAGAGAGAATGGAGTGTATTTATTCAAACACGAACTCAATATTTATGCATTACTTGAAAAAGAGAAAGATAAACTATCTGAAGAAGAAATTAAGAAAAGAATTGCTGAAATTGTGAAAAAGGAAATTTTTGAGAATAGATCTTTCGTATATGGTTTTGATGAGATACCAGATGATAACAAGGTAAAGATTGTTGTAATTCCAGAGTCCTGGGGTGTAAATGATGAGCTAAAAAATAAATTGAACGAATTTTATAGAGGGAAAACTTGGCAGAATACCTACATTCTTGTACTGCCAGAGATAAATACAATTTTCTCTTTTGAGATCATGGAAAAAGGTAAGAGATTAATGGCTGCTGAAAATTTAATTAAGCAAGTGAAGGATGAGGAAGGAAAATTGAGAAAAATCATTCAAGAAGAAAATAAGGGAATTGCAGATAGAATAAAAACTTACTATGGCCACATTGTAAAATGGGTAGAGCGTGGAGGAGAGTTAACTTTTAGGCTTATAAATGTTACTCCAGATATAAATACTATAAGAGAGAAAGCAAAAAGCGATCCTGGAGTAATAGCAGATTTTATTGTTAGTGAGATAGAAAATAAAGCAAATGGTATAAGGATAGAAGATTTGATAAATAATTTCAAAAAATATAGGAAATATCCATTTATTTTAGATGATGAAACAATTTATACAATTATAAGAAACATGCATAGAGACAAAAGGATTATAATTCAAGGTGAAAGAGGAAAGTGGTATATTGATGAATCTCCACGAAGTATAGAACCTTCTTTTGTAATTCTACATCCAAAATATGCACCCGTGGTTGAGAGTAAGTCAGAAGGTTCTGAAGAAGTGAGATTAGAAATGAAAAAAGAGGCAATAACAGAGATTGAAGGCGAACCTGAAGTTACTGCAGAAAGAAAAGAGAGAAAAGAGTTGCAGCTCACTGGAAATTCACCCAGAGTCATTCTTAGCCAGATTGAAGCCAGAACCAGTGAAAAAGATGAATTTGAAGAAATTTCTGTAAAATATAAGTTCAAGAAAAAGCTCTCTAAGCAGGAAATTATGAAATTCGTCAAACAACTTCCTCATCAAGAAGAAAGTGAAATTGAGGCGGGAGTTATCTTATGGAGGGAAAAAGATGAGAATTGAAACTGATTTTATAATAGATCTCATAAAAAGTGATAATCCTGTCCAAATAGTAGGAGAGAGGGTCTTAAAAATATGGTTTAATGAGGCTGAAAATGATAATAAGACCGGAGATTATTACTATAAAGGCGAGGAAAAGGTAAAAGATTTTGAAGAATTTCTTTTGAAATCTTATTGGGAGTTTTATGATTTGCTTGCCAAAGCTTGTTTAGAAGAAAAGGAAATTTTCCAACTTTATCCAGATTCTGCTATTGTAATTATGGATGGAATGAGTATTAGAGAGAGTGTTTTACTATATAAATCTTTGAAAAGCGTGGGATATGATGTAAGCCATAATTTTAACTTTTCTGCTGTACCTTCTGATACCGAATTCTTTAGAAATAAAATAAAAAAATCAATAAGCGATTTTTCAAAAATAAATAATCCTGAAAATATAAGACTTACTGGCAAAGAGAAATACATTTGGTCTTATTTTCCGGATGTAATGCTGGATAAAATAAAAACTGGACATACTGTGATTTCATCGCTTGATGAGATGTATAAAATTGTGGAGAAAATCGTTCTCGAAATCTTATCAAAATTAAATTCAGAGAAGATAATAATCACATCAGACCATGGATATATAAGAACAGAAGCAGGCTTTGTTTTCCCTGTCTCTGAAAAAGCAAAGAAAAAATTTCAGCAGGTTTTTGGTAGTAAGAGATATGTGGAAATGGATAGCATTGATGTTGAAGATTTGAAAAATGAAGGATATGTTAAGGAGTTTAATGGTTATTATATGGCAAAATCTCGCTATCTGTGGCCTGTCCCAGGAAAATATAGTATTTACATACATGGTGGTTTGAGTTTGATGGAATGTTTTGTTCCTGTGTTGGAGGTCAAGAAATGAGTTTGAGTATAAGAGATCCTATATATGGGTTCATACAATTAAATGAACTGGAGAAAAATTTGATTCAAACCTATCCCTTTCAGAGGTTAAGGTTTATCCATCAGCTTGGAACTACATCGTGGGTATATCCTACCGGTATTCATACAAGATTTGATCATTCTTTGGGTGTTCTTCATCTTGCCTCTATTGTTATCGAGAGACTCAACAATCTTGGTATCTCGCTAAAAAAAGAAGATTCTACCGTTTTTAGACTTTCTTGTCTTCTTCACGATATAGGACATCCTCCATTTTCACATGTAGGAGAAGATATGGGGCTTTTTATTGGAGGATTAAACCATGAAAAAATGGGAATAAAAATCATAAAAGAAACAGAAATATCATATGAAATTTCTAAGTTTTTGGGTGAAGAAGTACTTGATCGAATTTCTTTTATTATTACAGGAAAAGGTAAACCAACTTCGAGTCTTGATAATTTATTTCATATTATTTTAGCAGGACAGGCTGGTATTGATAGGATGGATTATCTCCTTAGAGATTCCTATTTTTTAGGTGTTATGTATGGAAAATTCGACTTAGCGAGAATTTTAGAAACATTAAGATATGATGAAGAGAAAGGAATATACTGGGAGGAAGGAGGTATTCATGCTTTGGAACAATTTTTACTTGCCAGATATTTTATGTTTACCGAGGTTTATTTCCACAAAACCAGAAGGATTTTAGATTACCATCTTGCTCAGCTTTTAAAAAGTTATTTAAAAAAACATTTGAACAATGAAGAACATGGTTGCTTCCCGGTAAACATTGATGAATATTTAAATTTACAAGATCATAAAATTATAACTTGGATGATGGAAAATGATAATCTACACAAAGATATTTTCATGAAAAGAAAATTTTTTAAGAAGATCGACCCTGAAAGTTCTGACCATCCAGAAAAGTATGAGATAGTTCTTTGGAAGTGGCTTGAGGACGAACTAAAGAGAACTTTTCAGCAAGAAGAATACTTTTTCGATAAAGCAGAAAAAGCTCCCTATAAGTTTGAAAAAGCAGACATATTGGTAGTGAGTTCAGGGAAATTGATGCCTATCCATGAAGTATCTAAACTTGTTGATTCTTTAAAACCTATAAAAAAGAGGCGCATTTATGCAAAAGAATCCCAAAAGGAGGAATTATCAAAATTTGTAGAAACTTTTTTAAATAAAAAGAAAATGGAGGTTTAAAAATGGATGATCTTAAAAGGATGATAGTAATTTTACAACTACTAAAAAAAGTTAACAGAGAGGTAGGAAAAACATTCATACAGAAGTCTATTTATTTACTTCAAGAAGGATTAGGGGAGAACTTAGATTATAATTATAAGCTTCACTTTTACGGACCTTTCTCTCAGGAGCTTGCTGATGATATTGATACCCTTGAAGATCTTGGGCTAATTGATGTTAATTATAATCCTGGAGGATATGGCTATCAAATCAGAATAACAGAAGAAGGTCTCTCTTTTCTTAATAGATTTCAAACCCAATACGGAGTTGAGGAAAAAAAGCTGGAAAAAGTTTTAAACTTAATAAGTGGTGAATTTGTCAGAGGAATGGAACTTTTGGGAACTGTGCTTTATTTTGCCCGGCTGACGGATGATGAGAACGAACTTAAAGAATTGGTAAACATGCTAAAGCCTCATTTCTCTGATAGTGAGATAAGAGAAGCACTGCAAAGATTAAAAAATGAGGGAATAGCATGAAACCTATTGAGAGAGATTTTCCTATAGAGCATATTAACGAAATTGCTGAAAGAGAATCACACGCAAAGGAAAAGTATAGGCCTGTACTTTTTATCCACAAATGGTGGGCAAGGAGGCTTGGAAGTGTTTTTAGGGCAATTTTTCTTTGCACACTTGTAGATGAAAATACCAAAGTTTTGGATGAAAGATTGGGTAAATGGAGGAAAATTACCGCAGATGAATTGGAAAATCCATGGCTTTTGTATTTAAAAGATGTTGACTTTGGTGGAAAAATTGTTCTTGATCCTATGATGGGTGGTGGAACTACTGTTGTTGAAGCTTTAAGGACAGGTTGTAAAGTTGTTGCTCAGGATTTGAACCCTGTTGCTTGGTTTTTGGTTAAGAAAGTTGTAGAGCCAGTTAATATCGAAGATCTAAAAAAAGCATTTAAGATGTTGGAAAATCAAATTGCTGATGAGATAAAAAAATACTACAAAACCATATGCCCACATTGCTTAGAAAGATATGCAAAAATTCACAATAGAGAACCTGAGGATGTTTTAAAAGAAATTATTGAGAAATTAAAGAGCGTCGAAGATCCAAGGGAAGTTTATGAGCGGTACTGGTTTAAAAACACTACAGATAAATCTTCTATCACCAAATGGTTAGAGAATAAGCCCACTAACAATCAAACTAAGAAAAACATCTTCGCCGATACAATGTATTACTTCTGGATAAAGGAAGTTCCCTGTCTCGCCTGTGGAACGAAAGTTCCGCTTTTCAGAGGTTATATGCTTGCAAGAACGAGGGATAAAAAAGGTTATCATGTGATCTGTCCTGATTGCGGAAATATTTTTGTGGTGGACGATTATAAGAAAAAAGCTATATGTCCAAGATGTAGTAAGGAATTCAATCCAGATAAAGATGGAAATGTTGAAGGTAAATACTTTATCTGCACAAACCCTAACTGTGGACAGAAAAATGTAATTGTAGAGGCAATTCAGAAGACGGGAAAGCCAGAAGAAAGACTTTATGCTGTTGAATATTATTGCCCGCATTGTGGAAGAAAGGATTACAAGCAGGTGGATGAGGTGGATTTTGTCCTTTTTGAGAGAGCTAAAGAAGAGTTTAAGAGTGTTGAGAAGAAATGGCTTGGGAAGTATATACCGGATACTGAGATACCTATGGGTTACAATACTAAGCAAATGATAAACTATGGATACAAATTCTGGAAGGACATGTTCAATGAAAGACAGCTTTTAAGCCTTGGGAAACTTTTGAAGGCAATTCTGGAGCTGGATGTAGATGAGAATGTAAGGGAGTTGTTGGTGATTAGATTTTCTGGGTTTTTAGAATATCAAAATATGCTTTGCGAATATCACAGAACTAAAAATCACATATATAATCTTTTTAAGAAACACGCTTTTCATCCACCGGCTAATCCTGTTGAAAATAATATTTGGGGGTCAGATTATGGGCTTGGAGTTTATAAGACACAGATTGAAAACTTATTAAGTGGCAAACAATACAATCTTCAAACATTTGAAAAATACATCCAAAATGGCAAAGCTCAGGAAAAACAAATGAAAATGCAGATAATTGGAAAACTTGGTGATATTTTCAACGATAACAATGCAAATGCAATGATAACATGTGGAGATTCTTCTTATCTTGATATTCCAGACAAATCTGTCGATGCAGTGATAACGGATCCGCCTTATTACGGTAATGTGATGTATTCTGAACTCTCCGAATTTTACTATGCATGGCTTCGCTTAGCATTGAAAGATAAATATGAATACTTCAGAAGTGAGCATGTGCCAAATGCAACAGAGATCATAGTTAACAAAGTTCAAGGAAAAGACGAGAAAGATTTCATTGAAGGTCTAACTGCTGTTTTCAAAGAAGCATACAGAAAACTGAAAGACGATGGCTTGATGGTCTTCACATTCCACCACCAAGAAGAAAAAGCATGGGGCGCTGTCTTGCAATCTGTTTTGAATGCTGGCTTTTACATTTCAGCCATTTATCCTGTTCAGTCTGAAAAAAGCACATCAACTCACATCTTCCAGAAAGCAAATGTTCGCTATGACATGGTTGTTGTTTGCAGGAAGAGAAAAGAAAAGCCCGAAAAAAGATATTGGCAACAAATAGAAGATGAAATTTACTTCAAAGTTCAGGATGAGATAAAGCGCTTAGAAGCGAAAAAGAGAAATCTTTCTCAGGAAGATATATTTGTCATAACCATAGGAAAGTGTCTTGAACTTTACTCCAAATATTATCCTGAAGTTTACAGAAACGGCAAAAGAGTATCTATTGACGAAGCATTATCTTCAATCAGAGAAATAGTCGATTCTCAACTAATGCACACACGCTTTAATCAGGTTGTAGCAGAAACCGATACAATAACGGCAGTCTATCTATTCTATATGGCTGGAAAAACGAACATATCCTACGATTCTCTGAACAAAACCCTAAAGATGAGGAATATACCAATGAAAGAAGTTCTTGATTCAGGATTTGTAGAAAAAGAGGGAAGCCAGCTTTTAATCCTGACACCGAAGGAAAGAGCCAAAATCATAGAATCAAAAAGAGAACTTTCTGCGATTGATAGAGCTCACTATCTGTATCATCTCTGGAAAGAAGGAACAATTTTCAAGTTTGAAAAATCCTTAAACGATGATGAGAAAACCCTGTGGTCTTCACAGCCAGTTATTAAAACTCTTGAATACCTCTATGAAATTGAAAATGATAAAACTTACAAAGAATTGATAAAATTCCTTAAAAATCTATGGTTTAAATAGAAAAAACTTGGGGTTTAAAAATGGTAGGCATGGATATTGGCTTTAATATCATAGAAAAGAAGGAATACTTAAATCAGATATTCAAAGATAGAATGAGCATAGTTGAATTTTTAAGGAAGGTTTATAGGGAAGAAAAACTTCCTCTTAACTTTGCTGTTTTTGGCATAGATAACTTTCTATATTATTCCGAAGAGCCTGAAAAAGTATCAAGAAAATTGAGGAATCTCCTTCAGGATGCTGCAAATTTCCTTGTAAGAGGGAATTACATAATTCAAATTGTAGTTGATGGAAAAATTGAAATTGTGGAGAGCTATGAAAAACCTCGAATACATTATAAGGATAAACAAATTCTTCTTTATCCAATATTCGGCAGAGTGAAGCAGGTAGATTTAAAGCACTTTATTGCACCATTAAACTTACAATCATGAGATGGTTGGGATGAAATTTGATGGATGGGAAGGCTGGCATTTCCATCACTTAGCAAGAAGAGCAAGAACATTTGGGTTATATGAAATAGCTTACTTATTAGAAAAAGTCGGTTGGGAATTAACAAAAAAGGAAGATATTTCTGTAGAAATAATCCCTGATTTAGAAAAAGCTCTTACAAAAATAGCATCAATAAAAAATTTTGATAAAACTTGCGATAAGTTTGATTGTGAGGTATGTAGAAGAGTTGTAGATGAATTCTTTTCTGATAAACTCCTTGATGTTCCCTGGAAACTTTCAGTTGAACTTTACAGGTGGCAGAAAGAGGCTAAAAAAGCATGGTGGGAGAATGGAGGAAGAGGAATTGTTAAAGTTGTCACTGGTGCAGGAAAAACAATATTCGCTCTTTCTTTGATTTCTGATTTGTTTAATTCTGAAGCATACAGAGACGGTGGTTTAAGGGTAATTGTAATAGTCCCTACCACTGTTCTTCTTGATCAATGGCTTATTGAAATAATGGATAAACTTCACATACCAAGGGAAAATATAGGTGTTTTTTATGGAAAAGAAAAAGAAAATATGAAAGATAAAAACATACTGATATATGTTATCAACTCAGCAAGGAGGAATTTAAAAGACCACTACGAAAAATTCTTCAAGTATGATGATCTATTTCTGATTGCCGATGAATGTCATAGGTATGGAAGCAAAGAAAATTCAAAAATTTTTGAGATACCTTTTTCATATATCTTAGGACTTTCTGCTACCCCGGAAAGATACGGAGACTTTGGATTTGAAGAAAAACTTGTACCAAATCTTGGCAACGTGATTTATACCTACACATATAGTGATGCTTTAAGAGATGGAATCATTCCGCCATATAAGATCATAAGATTGATGGTACATCTTACACCATCAGAGAAGTTTGCCTATGAAGAATTAACAGAAAAAATAAACAAAATCACAAAAGCTCTAATGTTAAAATATCCAGAACTAAAAAGAGCATTACATACCAATTTTGTTAAGCTATTGAATAAAATCTATGAAAAAACAGGAGATGAACTCATAACGAGATACATAGCCCTTTTAAATCAGAGAAAATCTATAATACACTTATCAAAATCCAAACTGTATGCTCTCAAGTGGTTGTTTGATGAAGAAAGACTTAGCAAAGAAAAAGTACTCATATTTCACGAGAGAATAGAAATAGCAGAACATATTTTCAAATACTTAAAAGATATTGGTTACGCTACAGGGATATATCATTCTAAAATGCATGTAAAAGAAAGATTGATGAGTATTTCCAATTTTAAAGATGGGAAGACAAATATACTTATAGCGTGCAGAGCTTTAGATGAAGGATTTGATGTCCCTGCTGCGGAAACAGGAATTATTGTAGCTGGCACAAGTAGTGTAAGACAATGGATACAGAGGATGGGCAGAATACTAAGAAAATCTCCTTCAAAAGAGTATTCAAAGATATACGTAGTATTTGTGGACATGGTTGAGCGCGATATTTTTAAGGAAGGGGATCTTTTAGAGTTTGAGAAGGAGGCATTAGGACTGGAATTAATACACTTAAGTGTTAGAAATGAGGCCAATGTCACCGTATAGTTTCACTTCGCTCCATTCGATCCTAATTTTTGCTATGCTCAAGATTTTACATATTTTTAAAAATTTAGACGAAACAGAGTAAGTTAAAAGGGGCGAGGGTAGTAGAGATATTTCTTAGTGAGAGGAGCTTGACAAGTCTGGCGAGAACAGTGATGTTGCAGGCTGGTATGAGTTGGACTTTTTGGATTATATAAATATGAGATCTTTCTGGATTACGAAATTTAAACTTACAAAATTTGCAAATTAATTGAAGAAAAAATCCGCTATAAAAAAGTAAATTAATGCGAAAATTTTTAAAACAGATATTAGTAGATGGAATAGAAGAAAAGATGAAATATATTTTTTCAGGAAAATGAATATTATTTTTTATACTTTACCATTCCAAATTTCTTTTTTTCCAGCCTCTTTTATCTTCCACTTTGCTTCGGATTCCTAAATGCTCTGTAATTAGGAGCAGGAAAAAAATTGTGTAAAGGGGAAAAGAGAGTAAATTGAATAGAAAAACTAAAGAATAAAGTTTTTAATGAAGGAGTAAGTATAAAAATAACATAATTCATAGTAGGAGGTTAAAAATGCCTAAAAATACTCCTATTCCTTCCCCGAAGACTGGTTAGAAGAAATTGTTAAATCTATCCAACAGCAAAAATCTCAAGGACTTAAGCCCATCCTTTCTCACCTCCTTCAGTCCCTTCTAAACTCCATCATGCCTAAAGAAAGAGAACTCTTCCTTAAATCCCATCCAGAAAACTCCTCAAATGGCTTCTACCATAGAAACCTTTACCTCTCCTTCGGCAACCTTAACCTTAAAATCCTTCGTATCAGATTCGGTAACTCCTTCTGACCCTCCATCCTTCCCCCTCCCTGGAAACGCATAGATAAAGACTACGAAGAACTGCTTATCGCCATGCTCGCTAATGGCTACTCAAAAGCTCAAATACAACGCACCCTTAAAAAACTTGGACTCCCTTACTCCGACGACTCCCTCCAGGATATCCTTGACTTCATCCAAGAAAAACTCCACTTCTACCGCTTTCAACCACTTAAACCAGATTGGTTCGCTGTTTTCATCGATGCCTACTGGACTAAAATTAAAAACCCAGAAACAAAAGAAAAACCCAGAAACAAAAGCTCTGCACCAAATCTCCCTATTCATAGCTCTTGGTATTGACTTAACTGGCACTAAACACATCCTCGGTTTCTGGTACCTCAAAGGTAAAGAACCCAAAGCCTTCTAGTTAGAAATCCTCCAAGATCTTATAAATAGAGGACCCAAAAAACCTCTCCTATTTGTTACCGATGATTTTCCCGGACTTACTGAAGTCATTAAAAAACTTTTTCCCTATGCTAAACACCAACTCTGTCTTATACATCTCCAAAGAAATTTCAAAAGCAAATTGAACAAAAGACTTTATAGTCAAGCTAAAACTATGTTTCTAAAGCTTAAAACTGCTATAGACAAACAAGAGGGAGAAAGTATTTTTGATAAACTTTGTGAAATAGCAAAAGAAAAGAATGAGGATTGGGGGAAACAGCTTTTTAAAAAGAGAGATAATTATTTAGCATTTCTTGAATATCCGCAGGAAGTTAGGAAGCACATATATTCCACCAATGCTGTGGAAAGTATAAATTCTGGGCTTGAGAGGATGGTAACAGAACTTGGGGGATATTTTCCATCTCAAAGGTCTCTTGAGGTAAATGTTTTTATTCAGATTTCAAATCTTCAGGACAGATGGTGGAGAAAACCAATGCCTACTGTAAGAGCTGTTAGCTATGAACTTCAACAAATATTTACCTTGACTTACGAAATGGAGGCTGTATTATAATGAAAAATCTCTATAAATACTTACACAATTTTTACTATAGGCCTCTTTGGATCTCTTTAAGTTGTTTTTCTGCTTCTTCTTCGGTAATTTCTCCTGCAATTTACGCTTTTGGATGTTGTAAGCTCGATTAAATATTGCTTTTTCCTGCATTATTTCTTCCAACAATTATATTTTTACCTTTTATAAAATTAATATCTATAAATTTTATACTTCTGTAATTTTTTAATGATTAATCTACTAAGAAACATTTTTCTCCATTATTTTAATTTCTTCTGAGGTTAAGTCATAAAGTTTGTAAACTAATTATTCTATCTGGGGTTCAAGAGAGAAAGTATTAGAAAAGCAAAAGTAACTTTGTTTTTGGTAGAGGATCTGATTAACAAGTTTAATTATTTGATATTTCTATATATTGGTTATTATAAAGGCTAAGAAGGGATTGTCTAAAATTATAAATTTTAATACTTTTCACCATTTTATCCAACTTTTGATTAATAATAAAAATTTTTCACGATAGCCAAGTAAATCCAATGCTGTTAGAAATGAAGCCAAAACTGTGATTAAATAAAAAACCCCTTTAACAAGCCGTCCTACTACTGATGATTCTACTTTGCTTTGATTAAATCCTATTTTACCGATAAATTTAAATGGTAAACTTGCAATATAATCCAATATCAAACTTATCCAAAATAAAGGATTTAGAGTTCTTAATAGAGCATTAAATTTATCATCTTCATATATACCTATTGCTCTATCTATAAAATCTAATAAATATTGTGGTTCAATCTGAAAGCGATGTAAATTGAAGATATTATAGATTAAATCTATATTTCTTGCTAAATCACCAACTGCTGGAGGTGGAGTGTAATGCATTACAGGAAGAATTCCCGCTGACATTACAATAAAATGCACTTTGTCTATAAGTAAGTTTATTTGTCTTCTAGTTTCAATCGCCTGTTGATTTTCTATCAAATTAGATAAATTGATTTTTATATTATTGAATTATTGAAATAGGTAATTACAAGGTTTCTAAACTCTTTCAAAAGTTTTAATCTTTTACGATTTTCCCAAATAGGAATTTTTTTATAATACATTTTTAATTTTGTTCTCTTTCTACTATTTTGATCTCCTTCTCTGTTAAATCATAAAGTTTATAAACTAACTGGTCTATTTGCATTTCAAGAAAGGGAGTGTTGGGAAAACAGCCGTGGGTTTGTTTTGAAAAGAACACTTTTAAACCTCTTTTTTATTTATAGGAAACATTTTTTATTTAACATCAAAAAAGTTATTCCATATAAATATCTACTGTTTAATGATCGCATTAATATTTTTCCGATTCCAAACCAAAAAGATTTTTAATAATATCTATTGCTTTCTTTTCGTTCTCTTGAGAACCCTTTACTAAATTTAAAAAGTTTATATCTTTTATAATATCCATTACCAGCCATCAGAGAAGCATGCATAAATGCCTTTATACATCGTGATTACATGGATTCCGCGGAAATTCAGATCAAAATATATGATGATCATATATGGTTCTGGAATCCTGGAGGACTTCCAGAAGGGATAACAATTGATGACTTAAAAAGAGAACACGCATCAAAACCAAGAAACAGACTCCTTGCTATGGTCTTTTATTATGCTGGACTCATTGAAAGGTGGGGCACTGGAACAACAAGGATAGTTGACCTTTGTAGAGAACAGGGGGCTCCCTGACCCTGAATTTAAAGAAGAATTTGGAGGGTTTTCGCTCATATTATGGAAGGACATATATAATGAAGAATATTTAAGAAAGTTGGGACTAAATGAAAGACAAATAAAGGCTGTGCTGTATATTAAGGAAAAGGGGAAAATTACGAATAAGGATTATCAAAATATTACAGGAGTGAAAAAGAGACAGGCAACAGAAGATTTACGTTATCTTGAGAAACTCGAAATTTTAGAGCGTATCGGAACAACTGGAAAAGGGGTTTATTACATATTAAAGAGGTAATAATGGGGCAAAAGGGGCAATAATGAGGCAGTAAAGGGGCAAAAAATTTAAAAATAGGAGAATAGAAAAGTGATAAATGATAAACGCTTTATAGAGGATAGCTTTCCTGTAAAGGAAGTAAGCGAAATTTCTGCAAAGGAGAAAAACATAAGA
>Ga0190308_1000145_pt1 | contig 23798 bp, 31 predicted proteins | sample 48700756_MG_FD_165050 | JGI IMG/M metagenome (GOLD analysis project Ga0190308, IMG submission 165050) | Hydrothermal vent sediment bacterial communities from Southern Trench, Guaymas Basin, Mexico - 4870-07-5-6_MG | ecosystem: Environmental > Aquatic > Marine > Hydrothermal vents > Sediment ...
CCCTCTACCAATATAGCTAGAAATTGTCAAGAAATAAGTAAGCAGTGGGTGTGTATGGTCGCAAAGCGACACTAAAGCTTTTTCTTAAACACTCATATAAAAGATCCTCACTTGCAACCGTAACCGTAAACTCAATTGATAGCATTCAATTTTTATCGAAAAAATTTTAAAACTGTTTATGAATACACTTAATGAAACTCTGCAATAGTAATTGGCAGAAATTATGTTCATGCATTTCATAGATCATCAATTTATCGTAAAGTATTTTTCCTAACCACATAAAATATATTGATTTTAAATTGAAATTGGGTGATGAAGAACTTCGTGTGTTTAGTATATCTTTTAGTAATAAGTCTTCCCCAGTATCCGAAGAGAACTTTTACGATTGGTGTCATATAAAGATTGAACCAGATATCTTTGCTACAAATAAAATATTTTATCTAACGTTAATTAAGCGTGTTAAGACTATTACTGCCGCTATTGAGTTTGTATCCAAGCTTGAGGAATACAAAAGACATATTATTGTGCAATTGAAATAATTTGCATGGTGTAAAGCTATGATAACTGATTTTTCAAACTCTTTTTTAGATATCAATTACTACATAAGTGCTCCAGATACATCGATTAGTCAAAAAGATCTAAGCTCGATAAGCGAAGTTCAGGATATTTCTGATAATTTTGCCAAAAACGTGGGCACATTAATACAAATTAGTCTAATTTATGATACTTTACAGAAAATTAAAATTGATGAGATCTTACCGAAACTGATTCGAGAAGATGTAATATCTGAGGAAAAAATTAGCCAAATGTTTTTAGCATCAATCTTTGCTAACTTTCTTCTATATGATAAGGGAATTTTTGTTGAAGAAATTCTTTTTAGTGCCTATACTCCTGGAGAAGCAGAGACTGAAAAAGAACCTTGGTTTCCTTACATTGAATTAAAGGTACAGTTAAAAAATGTGAATGAGCTAGTACAGTTATGGGATGAGCTTTTGGAACAGATTAAAAGTATTCTTGGGGAAGATTTTCTAGAGGAAATTGATTTATTTCTCACGAGGTCATAATATGCAATTTAGTCCCAGTAGCTTCTACGAGCTTGCCAAGAGGTTATTAAAGGATCAAGCTTATAATGATGAATCGGGATGGCGAACGGTTATTAATAGGTGTTATTACGGTGTATTCCTTCAGATCAGAGAAAATTTTAGGATAAAGCTAACCGGGATTGACCTGAAATTATCTAAAGCATTCGAAGCTATATACAAGCAAGGAAAAATACACTCAGTAGTCAAGAAAATGCTGAAATCTATTAATCCTAAGACAGGCACCTTCTTTGCTAAAATGCAGAAATCTCGAAGAAAATCAGATTATGATTTATATACAGCTATTTCGAGAAAAGAAGCAGAAGAAACTGTTGCATTGGCTAGCATCATTCTACGAAACATAAGGTCAGACTTGGTTAAGATGAGTAATGAAAGAGTGAAATGCAAGTTAAAGGAACATATTACTTTAGCTAGAATCCTAAGTGTATTTTTGTTCTTTTTTGTATTTCTCTGAGTTCTTTTGCTGTTAATAGTTTGATCTCTTTTCTCTTTATTTCCCGTATTTCCCTCTCTTTTAGTTCGTATCCAAAGTATGATATTAGTATTTTTTCCTTTATTTTTCTCTCATATTCCTTAGAGAATTTCTCTGCATTCTTAATTAATTGGTTTACTTTACTTATTCTAGCTTTCCCCCAGAAATGCATTTCAAAGATGTATGCCTCGTCATTCCTTATGCCCACTGCATCGATTTCATAATCGCTTCCCTTTACGTTGAAGACTGCTTTAAAGGGCGGTAACACCACTTCTTGGTTTAGCAAGTCTTGTATCCTTATTTCCTTGGTTATTGCTCTCAATAGCTCTCTTGCTAGCGCTTCGAATCCAAGGCTAGAGATATAGATCGCTTCCCTAGATGTTTTTCCTAGGCTTGGTATTTCTTGGTTCAGTAACCATATCTGAAAAGCCTTATCGCTAATAATGTACTCGGAGAACTTCTTGCTTTTCTTTATTTTAATCAGTATGCCATTTTCCTCTAATCTCCTTAAGTATGGGCTTGGATCCTTATAGAGCTTATTCTCTATTTCATAGAAACGATTCATTCCTCTCGCTACTAGGTGAAGAATATATCTCTCTTCTGCCTGTAAATTTTCCATAAGCGCTGAAAAGTATATGTCTAGATCCCCCTTAGGTTCAATTAATTTGAATAATGCTTCTTCTGGTGAGACCCTCAGCATTTTCACTTGCTCAATTATCTTTTTTGCATAAAACGGGTTTCCCGCAGAGATCTCTGCAACACTTAAAGCACTTTCTTCATCGAGATCATGTTTCAACGCGAATTCATATATGGCTTCAAGACTCATCGGACCTATGAATAGTAACTTGAATTCTCGGAATAGAGGTGCGAAATATTTCATAGCGATTCTCTTGATAAATCCTAGGGCTGAGGACGAGAGAATTACGCTCTCCCCACTTCTTTTTACTCTAGCTTGTATTTGAGACCTAAAGTATCTTGCGACATCATCTACTTTTTCGAAAGGGCGACACCTACTTAACATTTGGATGAGGGACGTGAATTCATCTATGATGATTACGTTATCATCTCGTTCTAGTAGGATCTCCACTGCGTATCGCGCATCAATCGTTGGTTTCTCTCCAACTATGGCGAAAATGTCTTCTAAAGATAGTATTTCGTAACTGTTGATGTATAGAACCTTCCTTCTCTCACTAGTGAGAATCTCTTTAATCTTTTCTAGCAGAGTTGTCTTTCCAATTCCTCTCAAGCCATAAACAAGCATGTTAGATTTCATTTTCACGCCATTTAAAATGAGACTTATTTCCTCCTCCCTATCAACAAAGTATTTCTCCACAGACATAACCCTTATTAATATAGCCTTTACAAAATAAGCTTATTGATTATAGGTTATAAAAATCATGTTGTTTTGATGCATTATTTCCCGTTTTCAGAACCCTATTGTTATTCCTAGTTTCCTCTCTATTTGTCTTAATTGCTCTTCTTTTAGTAGTTTTATGTTTGTTTTTCTTGCCTCTTTAACTGCTTCTTCTTTGAATCCGAAGTATGATATTAATAATGTTTCCTTTACATTGTATCCCATTTCTCGCGCTATTTCTGTGTTTCTTATCGCTTGCAGTACTTTTCTTTTTTCTGCAGGTTCACCGAAATGTATTTCTGCTATTATTGCTTCCTGGTTTCTTGTTATCGCTATTAAATCTATCTCTATTTCTCCTCTCTTAATATTGTGTACTGAGATATATGGCTCTAATCTTAATGTTTCTTGCTTTACATCTTCTATCTCTATTTCCTTGTTTATTGCTCTGAATAATTCTCTAACAAGCGCCTCAAACCCTAGACTACTTATCACTATTGTTTTAATATCGCTTCTCCCTAGTGATGGTAACTCTTGGTGCTGTAACCATGCCTTAAGTAACTTGTCTGTTATCTCGTATTCAACGAACTTTTTTCCTTTCTGGATACGGTAAATAATCCCATTTAACTCTAGTTTCTTGATCGCTGGGGTAGGGTCTCTGAATAATTTTGCTTTGATTTCCCTAAACCTCCTGAATCCTCGTGAAAGAAAGTACAATACCCTCCTCTCATCTATATCTAGGGACTCGAATAAAACGGAGAAATATATGTCCAAGTCACCACCAAGGGACAACAAGTGTTCAATAGCCTCCATTGGTTTCCTGCCTGATAAAACTTCCTCTATGATCTTTATTGCGTATAATGGGTTGCCACCTGATAATTGAGCTACCTCTAATGCGTCCTCATTATTGATTCCCCATAGCTTGGCTAATTCTACCATGGCATATATAGGCATATTACCTAGCCTAATTATTTTGAACTCCCTGAAAAGTGGTGCGAAGTAATTCATGGTAATTCTCTTTATTACGCCGATGTTGGATCCACAGAGAATAACTGAATTTCCTCCTCTCCTTCTCCTCTCCTGCAAGTGATATCTAAAGAGTTTAGCTACGTTTTCAAGCGTCTTTAATTCCTCATCTCTAGATAGCATTTCGAAGAACGATGTGAATTCATCAATTATAATTACCATGTCATCCATGCTAAGCAGCTTATTAATGGCTGATTTCGAATTCATTATTTCTGCTCCCAGAATTTCTGATATATCTTGTAGAGAAGCAATCTTATATCCATCTATCCTTAGTACCTGCATCTTTGGGCTTATTTCTTTACTCAATTTATTTAGCAATGTGGATTTACCTATTCCTCTTAAGCCGTATATTAATATGTATATCTTGTTCTGAATTAGCTTTTTTAGCTCTCTAATCTCTTCTTCTCTATCCACAAATATCATTCTTAACTCACTATACATAGCTTATTTTATTTAGCTTATAGAAAATAGCTTAAAAATTTAATGTTATTTTTCTTTTCCATGATTCATTATCTTCATGTTCTTCATAGACTAGTGTTTCAAAGATTCATTACTCTAATAACATCTCAAATAAATTCTTTAATTGCGAGATCTAACTATATGTTATCAACTTCTTGTATTTTGGGAAAAGCCCCGAGAAAAAACTCTTTGGGATGCTTAATTTTTTAAGCCATGCTTTTGGTTTATATTACTAGTGATTTAAATAAAGCGTGTTTAAGATGAAATTTATAAAAGCTATCGAGAACATAGAGGAGTTGTTGGTTAGAAGGAGATGGATTCTTGAACAATTAAGGTTCTTCGAGAAGAAATATAACATGAGCACAAAGGAATTCGCTGATGCATGGAAGAAAGGATTACTGCCAGAGCCAGACGACCCTGATATGCATGGTGATTTCATGGTCTGGGAAGGGCTTTACGATGAACAAATTAAAATCGAAGAGGAGCTAAGATGTCTTATTAAAGAACAATAAACTTTTTCTTAGATACGATAACGCACTGCATCATCCTGAAATATCGACCCATCCGCATCATAAGCATCTAGGAAAAAATATAATAGAGTTATTAGATCGGTCCTTTGAAGCCTTTATTAAGGAAGCAATGGAGATTATGCTAAAGGAAAAATAGTGGTAGGGAGAGTTAAGATCTATTTGAAATTTAGAAAGAATGAATGATGATTATGTGTTCAAGTTGATTTTTCTGCGTGTTTAGCTATTTGTTTTCTCTTTTTAGTGTCTCTTATTACTGCTATTGCTATTGTTGTGAAGAGTATTATGCTTGATGTTAGTGCTATTGTTGCTCCTATTGGTGTGTCTATTTGAAAGCTTGTTATTACTCCCATTATCCCTGCTAATGCTCCTAGTGTTCCTCCTAGTAATGCTTGTCTCTTTCTGCTTATTTGGTTTGCCGCCATTGCTGAGTTGTATATTAGTGAGAATACTAGGAAGCTTCCCGTTAGTCTCAGTATTAGTGATACTGTTAGAGTGGTTATTAGGATGAATATTGTTGCGTGTAGCGTTACTCTTACTCCCTCTGCTTCAGCTAGTTTCTTGTCGAATAGTATCGCATTGATTTGTGGTTTGAATGCCGTTATATAAATCGCTAGAGCTATAGCGAGGAGTGATAGTAGTATGATTTTACCCATTGTCATAGCTAGTATGCTTCCCCAGAGTATTAGTGATGCTGTCTGAGCTGTGAGTGTTGTTGTTGGTGTGAAGTAGATAGCGAACATCCCTAAGGCTGATGTTAGAGCGAATAGTGACATTGCTATTAAATCTCGCTTCACATTGAATTTCGAGCAAATGAACTCTATTGAACTCACCGCTATCAAGCTTGATGTAAATGCTAGTAACTCGGTGTTTACTCCTAGTATTATTGATAGTGCTGCGCCAGCGAGAGCTGCGTGAGCGATAACGAATCCTAGTGTTAGTAGACCCATCCTATCTAGGTAAACTCCTAGAGATCCACATAGCGCTCCTGCTAGTGTTGCTCCTATTATTGTTTCCATTAGTATTAGTGTCGCGAAATCCATTCTTTTTTCACCACTCCCCCATCTCTTAGCTCTATTAAGAGATCAGCTATATCTATGACATCCTCTATGATGTGGGATACTATCACTATTGTTGCTTGGAAATTCTTCCTGATTCCGTATAGGAGATCTATTATTTCGCTTCTTGAGTCCCTATCTATGCTTGAGAATGGTTCATCCAGCAGTATGAGTTTTGGTTTCCTTATTAGTGCTCTCGCCAGCATGACTCTTTGCTGTTGCCCCCCACTGAGTATACCAATTGGGTAATCCACTAAGTCTTCTATATCTAGTTGCTTAGTTATTGTTTCTAATAGATTTAATTCCTCTCTAGAAAGCTTCTGAAATGGTGAGTAGTACGATGCGAGACCCATGAGAATTACTTCCCTCACTGTGTATACATCTCTCTCATCCCTCATGAAGTTTTGCGGTAGATAACTTACTTGGGGTCTTACTTTACTAGCTTTTTTCGGCATCTCATACCCAAGAACAAGTAGTTCTCCCGTTAATGGTTTTAAGAACCCGAGAACTAGCTCTAGGAATGTTGTTTTTCCTGATCCATTAGGCCCAGTTATTAAAGAAATAGTAAGAGAGGGAATCTCAACACTAATGTTCCTTAAGGCCACATCATTACTTCTCGGATATGCTGTTGATACATTTCTTGCGTATATAGCTAAGTCTCCTCTTCCCTCTCCACGATCTCGCTTATTGATACTTCCTTTAATTTCCTCGCTAAACCAGCTATATCCTGGCAATTTTCAGCCTCCTCAATTACTTCCTTATTTAACCATACTTTTAATATTTTACCAGTGTTTCTGTTTTTAGCCTCGATCAAGAATTCATTTGATTCTTGCCAATTAATGTTCCATTTACCTAGAGTGCATTTTGTTGAGCACTGGATGCCGTCTAGTATGCAGGAGTAAGGTGTTTTTAATGGTATGGCAACTGAGATGAATAAATCGAACTCATCTATTGGCTCTAGTTTCTCCACAATGTATCTACCAACTCGATAACCAATTACTAGGAATGGTCCTAAGTGTCCATGAAAAGCCCCAGCATCCTCTAGGGATAGGACCCTATCTATTCTTACTTCCTCTATGTCACTCACGTTTCTTCACCATGAAAGCGATGATTACTGCCTCTATCACTACTAAGAGGCCTAACCCAATTGAAATGGATCTCCATGTCTCAGCTTCCTGTTTTAGTTTCGCTACATCCTTCATTACTTCATACGTGTGTAACCCATTAGCTAACTCGTGAGCATTATAGATCATCATCTCAGTCACATTATTAATTCCTGGAACCACATCTGGGAAATTTATTAAGACCACATGCACTGCCCCGACATCACTCGCTATCTTCTCCCCAACACTTACCCCGCTATGTAGGTTATCTATGATTAATTTCGCACCATACTTGGTTGCGTTCTCCTCGATCTCTAAGATATCGCTTGAAGACAGGAATTCTGGTGGACCATATGAAGCGACCACCTTGAATCCAAGGTAAGATACGAAGGCTGACTGCCACTGCATTACAACCACTGGGGTCCCATTAAAACCATTTTCCTTAGCAATCTCACTTAGCTCCTCGTCAACTGCATTTATTGCCTCTAGACACTTGCTTAACCTAGTTTCTAGATCTATACCTAACGTGCTTTCAAGTATGCTTGCAACTTTACTATACATACTAGATAGTGCTGGTGGAGTGTTCCATGGACCAGTTACATTGTATATTGGTACATGAAGATCCCCTGTTTGATTAGCGGTATTAATTAGTTCTCGCAACCAACCATGCCACTCCATACCGTGAGCTAGAATTAGGGATGCATCGCGGATTAACTCTATATCGCTAGGCTTAACATCGTAGTGACCTGGACATATTGATGGCGAGACAATATATTGTACATCAACGTAATCACTAGCTAGGTCCTTAACAATACTGGCTAATACGCTAGTTGTTGTGACAACTACTGGTTTTGATTCTTCAGCTTTAATGCTTGTTAAATTAAGGCTTATCAAACTAAGTGAAATCCCTAATAAAACAAACAATGCAATGATTTTTTGGGGCCTCATTGGTAACACCATTTTTAAAAAAAGTAATACCATATTTAAGGAATTAATATTAATCTGTTGCTAGAATTAGATTTGTTTCCGCTGGAATCTCATCTAGATTGTATGGCTGACTGCGTAACTCTTTCTAGTTATTTTTATGCGTTATTTTTTAAGCTTAGTTTATTTGGGCTATTTTAATTATCAGAGTTAATTAAGGAATTATCAACATTAGTTCAATAATTCAATCTCTCTTTACTCATTAAATGTTCTAAATCAAAATAACAAGAAAACATCAATGTAGTTATGCAAATAGTGCATTAAAATCTGGGTGTTAATAACCTTTATTCTGGTGTTCTCATAAACTCCTTCTGATGCAACGAGTAATGCATGCTTTTATTATTACTTATCCGTCCACGAAGAATTAGAACAGGATTAAATGAAAAATACTAAAGATAAATTTAAAAAACTAATGAGCACTATGGTTACAAAAGTTTGTTACCATGGTGCAATAATTTGCCTAAGAAAAAATATCATAATGTCATTGATAAACTTACTAGGAAACCTGTTTTTACGTTTAAAGAAATGCTACTTGAAGGTATTCCTTATAATTACGCTAAAAGGCTAGCTCACTTGCTAGTTAAGAAAGGTAAAGTGAGACTGATAGAGAAAGGTAAATATGCGACTGTAGATGACCCCTTTTTAATAGCTCCATTCACTGTTTTTCCTAGCTATATTTCAATGTATTCTGCACTATATTTAAATGGTTTACTTCAACAGGCACCATTCACTATTGAGATAGTGACTACTAGGAGAAAAAAGAGAGCTGAGATAATTTTTAATGAATCTAGGATTAAGTATTATAGGATAAAGAGAGATTATTTCTTTGGTTATCGGTATATAAACTATGAGGGCTTTGAGATACCCATGGCTTATAGCGAGAAGGCATTAATAGACATTTTCTTATTTAAGATGCATCCCATCGGGACAATTAACGTAGAGCAAATAGATTTAGAGCGATTAAATGAGTATCTAAAGAGAATTAATGAAAGAAAAATAACAAATTCTCTTAAGAGGTGGTTAGATGCTGAGCTTAAAAGAGCTTAAGAGTTTTGCGTTTAGACGGGGATTAAGGAGCATAGAGCACATACGCAGGGACTATGCACAAGACGTGATTTTATTCATATTGTATTCAAGAATCTCTCCAAAGTTTATTTTTAAAGGCGGTACTTGTTTATGGAAACTCTATAAATCACCTAGATTTAGTGAAGATATTGATTTGCAAATAGATAAGAGATTTGATTTCGAGCAAACCTTAGTGAAGGAACTAGAATTATGGGGTTTCGAAGTAAATGTATCTAAAAAAAGGTTTACCCTTAACACTCTATTCATGGTTTTGAATTTGAGTGCCCGAGACTTCGGTTCAACTAGGATACCTATTGAGGTAAGTTTTCGTGCGGGGAGAGGTAATGAAGCAGTATTATACTCTCCATACCCTGATATACCAGATTTCGAGGTTTTAGCACAAGATATAAATGATATGATCAACGATAAAATCCAGGCGATAATCCATAGAAATAAACCTAGGGATCTTTTTGATCTATATTTCCTCATAAAGAGGCACAAAGTCACGATAAGATGGGATAAGAATGAACTTGAGAAGCGAATAAATGAGTTTGAAGAATTGTGGGATTCTTTAGAAGCAATCGTAGTAAGAAAATTACCTAGCTTTCATGAAGTAAAGATGACTATTCTAGAGAACTGTGAGGAATAGCGTATAAACTTTATAATTGGTTTAATCGTATTAGCTCGCTTTAGCTCGCTCTTGATGCCGATAGATATTACCAAAAAAATGCCGCAGAAAGCCCCCGGATATAATCTGGGGGCTCATGGGATCCCAGTTATCGCTTCTAACGCTAGTGGCCTCCTTGAGGTAGTTACTCATGGTAAGACTAGTTTCCTTATTAATCCTGGTGATGTAAATGCTATAGCATGTTACATGAGTTTACTTATAGAGGATGAGGAACTGTGTATTAAACTAGGAAAAATGCACGTAGGGATGTTGAGGAAAGATTTTATCTAATAAAATAATTCCCAAGCATGAGAGATCATATAGAGAAGTTCTTAGAAGTCATTAGGAGTTTCTTATCACTGAGGTTGTTAAATTAACAACGATATTCGAATGCTAGGCACCATTACGCTTCTAGTAATCTTTTTATAGTTACATATATAGTTACACATTAATTTGGTGATTCATTTGCTGATAAGGATAAAATGGCCTACTGACTCAAGACGTAAAGTAAAACTAAAGCGATACTTATTCGGTGATAAATGGATTCAAAAAGTGAGTGATTCCTACATTGTAAGATATTTTGCCCCTAGATTTAATGTGAAGAGAATTAGGAGAGGCCTTATATGGATTTCTGATGAGGAAGCGAGCCATCTTCTAGATTTTCTCAACTCATTAGGCGTTGACTATATGGTTGAGAAAGGAGATTATGTTTATGCGGGACCAAAGATCCTCATTCAACTTGGCGTGAGAGCTATCGACTCTAATTACTTCAAAGCATTCGTTGATGATATCGCCATTAGGCGCGCTAGAGATAGAATACCGTGCTTAGAAGATGCATTGGTATTAACTTTTTCGAGATCACTAAGAAACGATATAAGTTGGATAAACTACGTCGTCATGGGTTTATTAATTAGGCGGCTGGATGTTGAATACATGTTTTATAGGGCCAAGCTAGAGGAAGTATTACCTACTTTTAGTGAATTCATATCATTCGTATTCCGTACTTTATCGGGAGGGACCAAAAACATAGAGGAGATCACGCATCTAGTTCCCTTTTTCGATGACATTGTAGATTACTTTAACTCACTTCATCCATACGCTCATAAATACATCTTTAATTCTAGTGAAAGATTCATTTACTTGACTCCTAAGACGATAGCTTCGATAGCAAGCAAACAATTAATGAGTTTTTGAGAGGGACCAAGACTGAAAACACCTTATACTAAATGGTTTAGAATTTTCCAGCACGCCATAAAAATCATTAATGAATTAGAAATAAACTACATGGTTTTCGGTGCAGCCGCTTATGTAACATGGGTCGAGCCAATAGCCACTAAGGATATAGATATCTTACTTTACCCGTTTCCAAGCGATAAGATGCAAGACGAAATTACTGATAACTTATGCAATGAATTAAATTGCATTCAAAAAACTAAGAGTATTGATGCTTGGGAGGGAAATAGACTGATAATTAAGTTTAGCTTAGAAGAAAGCGTCGTTAGTATCGAGTTTTGGGAGAAAATATTGAGACGAGACCCGATCAACATCTTTAATCGCAGAGTCCTGAGATCAATAAATTCTCTTAAAGCTTACTTTATCTCTCTTGAAGACTTCATAGCTAGTAAGTTATGCGAACTCACACCAGAGCCTCTTGATAAATATAAGATCGAGAAAATTTTTGCAAAGTGGGGAGATAAAATCAATTTAAATAAGGTAATAACAGCAATAATCGAGCTTAATCATGAGACCACTGCAGTATTTAATATCTTGAATTGGTATCCCAGTAAATTACCCCGCCACCTAAAAAAGATAATTGTTGGACTGCTTGGATCCCTTTCAACACCAATAAGAAATGATGTTGTTAAGTTACTTGAGGAACGTGGAGACCCTATCGGTATATTTTGAGTTACTTAACTAATCTGCAGTGCGTTGAAAGCATGCAATCTCTGGTTCCCTTAGTGCGGTTTCTTAGAACCATAATGTTATCAGTAATTATGGACGATTAGTTATGGTAGTTAATTGGTGCTGATTCGCTGTCTTGAAGGAATATTCGTTTACAATGCTTCTTATTCTTAAAAAGTATTAATTATTTCTGATTGATGTTTTTATTATGTGTAGGGCTGATTTTTAGATAATTGTGCGAGGTGCTCTATCATGAGTGAATTAAAGGTTGGTGATAAAGCTCCCGATTTCTGTTTACCGAATCAAGACAACAAGGAGGTTTGTCTAAGCGATTTCAGAGGAAAGTGAATTGTTTTATATTTTTATCCTAAGGATAATACCAAGGGATGCACTCTAGAAGCGCTTGGTTTCACTAAGATGCTTGATGAGTTCGAGAAACTTAATGCTGTTGTTCTAGGTGTGAGCCCAGACTCAGTTGAGAGTCACAAGAAATTCATTAAGAAACATGGTTTAAAAGTGTCTTTACTCAGCGATACAAACCACTTGGTTCTTGAGAAGTATGGTGGGTGGCAGTTAAAGAAGATGTATGGTATAGAATATTATGGTGTCGTGCGTAGCACATTTCTTATTGATCCAGATGGAAAAATAGTGTATGTATGGAGGAAAGTTAGGGTTAAGGGCCACGCTGAAGAAGTAAAAAATGTTTTAAAAAATTACAAAACAAATAAAAATAAAGTTAAATAGCTTAGTCCTGTAGCTTAACTCCTGCTTTTTCTAATTTCTCCGCTACATCAACTAAACCAAATTTCTCTAACGTGCTCTTCTTAGGTATACCTGATTTATCCCATCCTCTAGCATCATAATACAGGTCAAGTAATCTATCATAGATCTCCTTGCTAAGCTTCATTCCAGCTAGTGGTCCCTTGGATAATGGTACCTCAAACCATTTTCTTGGTGGGTAATCATATTCTCTTGACCAACCGCCAAATTCTCTTACCCAGAATGATCTTATTAGCGTGTATATCTTATCTGCTATGAAGAAGAAGTTATCGAGCGATTGCTCTAAGCCAGTTATAGCATTGAAAAACTTGACATAGTAATCGAGATCAAGCGCCAGCTCTATCCAAGGTAACCTACATACAGTTAAGAACTCGAATAATCCTCCCCTTATTCTCTGGAACTCAATAACTTTCTCTACCTTAGTCATATCAACTTTCTCTCTACCATACTTAACCTCCCATGAAATAACCCATGCATCTTTATGATGAGCTCCAATTGGTGATGTTCCATAAGATAAAGCCATAGCTGGAGCTGCATGACAATCATAAGCAGATACCTCTAATCCCTTCACATGTATAGCGTACTTTGATGCTTCGCCACCAATCCTCTCTGCAGCCTTCCTTACTCCCTCAGCAAGTACTTTTCCAAATCCATCCCTCTTAGCTATCTTATCAATTAATGCTATTATTGTATCTATGTCACCCCATCTCAACTCTAATCCATCCGTCTGCTTCTTTGATATTATTCCTCTTTGATAAAGCTCTATTGCGAAAGCAACAACGCTTCCCAACGAGATCGTATCTGCCCCTAACTCATCAGCGAGCCTATTTAACTTGATTACCTCATCCATCGAGCCAACTCCTATATCAGAACCGAGCATACCCACATTCTCGTAGTCAAGTTCAGCCCAAGTGTTCTTGAATTTACCAAATCTAGCTATCGATAAGTTTCCACAAGGCATCATGCACGAAAAACATCCCTTTCTAAGCATCTTGTATTCTTTAGCCATTGTTTCACCACCAATGTTCATGAAGTTATCGAAAACTCCCTCAGTAAAGTTGTATGTCGGTAACACACTAGCTTCCTGACTCCACTCAATAGTCATCATAGTACCTTGCTCAACCCACTTCCTATACATTGGATTGCCCATTAGGTGTCTTCTAGCCTCATAAGCAAGCGAGAAAGCCTTATCTATATCAACCATCGGTATGTCCTCCCAACCATGAGCAACTATGGCCTTAAGCTTCTTTGATCCAAATACAGCGCCGATACCAGGTCTACCCCCAGCCCTACCATACTCTGTTATGACTACAGAAAACTTAACGAGATTTTCACCAGCAGGACCAATAACCACTGAACCAATATCATTTCCATGATCTCTCCTTAAAGCAATCTCGGTTTCAAACGTTGATAATCCCCATAAATGAGATGCGTCTCTTATTTCAACACCGTTTGGGGTAATCCATAGATAAACTGGTTTCTTAGCTCTACCCTCAACCACTATAGCGTCATAACCGCTCATCTTTAGCATATGCCCTAAATGAGACCCTATATTTCCATCCCCGTATCCACCAGTTAATGGCGATTTAGCTGCGACAACGACTTTACCGCTACTAGGTACAATGGTTCCAGTTAATGGCCCAGTGGCGATTATTAACTTGTTTTCTGGTCCCAGCGGATCAGTTCCTGGCTCTAATTCATCCCAAAGTATCTTTATTGCCCAACCTCTACCGCCAATCCACTCGTAAGCTAGCTCCTTACTTAGCTCCTGCTCCTTAACTTTCTCATTAGATAAGTCAACTCTCAAAATCTTACCAACCCAACCTCCCTTAACCTCACTCACATTTAGTCACCTCCTACTCAACTAATCGAATAGCTCCCATCGGGCACCATCTCATGCACTGTGGATCACCGTCACAGAGATCACAGAACACTGGAGTAGGTAGCGCTGGGTGACGATAAATAGCATTATATGGGCAAGCAGAAATGCATACAAAGTGGCTCTCACACTTATTTAAGTCGATTGCTAGGTGAGGTATCTTAGCATCTTTCTTCCAATACAGAGCTCCAGTTGGACATGATTTAATGCATGGTGCATCTGGTCCACATTGCTGACAGACTGTGTGGGTGTGCCATATCTTCTCGGTCGTGAATACGGTGTTGATTTTTAGAGCTGTTTTTGATGGATTTTGAACATTATAGTGCGTTTTAGCGCATACTTGTTCACAGATCTTACACCCCGAACATCGGGTTGCATCAACCCATATATGTTTCATAAAGTCACCAGATTGACTTTTTATAGAATATGGTATTCGTTAAGATTCTACTTTATGTGCTTTTTAAAAAATTCGTATTAAGCCTTTTTTCATTTCTCCATAACTCTATTCTTCTTGCTTCAAGTAGTTCTATTGGTTTTCCTGTGAATTCAGCCACTGTCATTACTTTCTTTCTTAATTCCACATTCAAGTAATTTGATTCGATTTTACTCCAATTTAAGTCTCTGAGAAAGTGATGATCTATTATTAGTAATTCTAGTGATTCCAAGCTCAGTATTCTCAGAATATTTCTAAAAGATCTATCTAAATAATTCTTGGCCTCGTTTTCATTATGATAAATATATGTTATTGGCCCATCTAAGTAAACGATGTTTGGTTCGTTCTCAAGAATAAAATTTAGTTGATCTTCGCTTACTGGTCCCTGCACATCGCTTGTGAAGATGAATCTCTCGTCCCCATCATCTATTAAAACTTCTATAACATATCCTAGTGCACTGTCCTTACCATGAAAAACGGGTTTAGAGAAGAGTATTCTGGTGTTCCCGACGAAGAATTCTCTATTATCGGCATAGATCATTTCTTCAGCATACTTTTTCACCCTACTTAGAAACTCTTTAGCTCGTCCTTTCTGACTCCGATTAATGTTTTCTATTGGGTTCTTTATGAGTAATAATTTTCCTGAATAAGCCTCTATATTCCTGAAGGGATTGAAGTGATCGTAGTGATAATGCGTTATTATTGCTATCTCTGATTTATTCATTCTCCTAAGAATTTCTTTCCAGTGCTCCTCTTTCCTATTCTTCTCTATCGGATGCGGAGGTAAACCATATCTTTTTTTAGCTAGATCTACTCCAGGATCAATAATTATCTTAGTATCTTTTGTCTCTATATATGTTGCCATGCTTCTTGTCCCGACACTCTCTGAAGCAATAGTGTATATTCTCATCCTGCTTTGCACTCTCTGTATCTTATTCAATTTATTATTTAATTTAGTGTTAAGCTATCATTAAAATAATTGTATTTAGGAGGATTCAGAAGTGCAAATCAATAAGATACATTCAAAAGGCTCATACATCCTTCTGTGTGAGCTATTAAGAGACGTTAGGTTAAGAATCGGCTCGCTAGGTATTCATGATTTAAAGAAAGGTAACTATATTTATATTGGTTCCGCTTTGGGTCCAGGAGGATTATGCTCAAGAATATGTAGACATTTGAAGAAGAATAAGAGAGTTTGGTGGCATATAGATTACTTAACCACTCGCCCCGAATGCGTTATTAGACTTGTGATAATTATTCCGTCTAAAAATAGACTTGAATGCGTTATCTCTAAGAAGCTTTATGAGGCTGGTTTTAGAGCGCCAATTCACAAGTTTGGTTCAATGGATTGTGACTGCTTCTCTCATCTTTTTTTGATGGAGTCTATAGAGAGATTAAAGGACTTATTATCGGGGTTAAACCTTGATTACTTCATTGTTACGAGGAGAGAATTAATGAAAATCTGTTTTAAGTAAGTTCTGCAATTTTTTGCTTTATTTCATTTAGCTCTGTCTCCTTGATCTGGCGCTTAATGATCTCTTCAAGTTTCTCCACGTTGATTATTATTAGTACGTATCTATCCATGAAAACTAGTCCTTTTAATTTATCTTGTTCAATAATTAAGTATTTGTCAGTTTCTTTGAGTTTGCTTTTGAAGAGCTCTAATAGCGCGTCTAGCTCCATGATTTTTTCATCTATTTGATCAAGCTCCATTGTTAACTCTTCTATCGCTCCCCTAGCTATTATTCCCGGTTCACCATCAATTCCCTGCAACCTTTCCAAGTAAGTTATCTCTTCCTCCAACCTATCTGCTTTTTCCCAAAGAACCTTCTTTGCACTCAAAATTATTTCATCTATTTTCCCTTTATCCTTAATATCACTTCGATTAAGGTATAACTCAGCAAATGTCTCAACTAAGTCGCATGGTTTCTGCATTTTATAAGCTTTTAAGCATTTTTCTTCCCTCAAGTTATACATAAAAACAACGCAGTCTACTCCCTCTAGATCCGGATCAAATAGTTTTAGGCAGTCTTTTAATTGCCCTAGTGATAGCTCATAGCTTTCAGCTAGCTTTATTTTTACTCTGGCTAGCATGTTATTTAGCTCATTAATGATACTTATCGCTTTCTCTGGAGCAAATTTATGGAAATCTATTCGACAAAACTTAATTATATCCTTTAGAAATAGTTTATTGGGCTTCGTCATATAACTCAACAACTATCAAAACGCTTACAGCCCTTTTGCATTAAACATATTATTGAGTCAGCAAATATATATCAATGTGATTCAGTTGGATGAAGTAGCGGTCATTGGTGGAGGCTTCGTTGGGTCATTTATATCATGGTTATTAGCTAGGAAAGGAGTAAACGTAACATTATTTGAGGAGCATAGTGAATTTGGTTACCCACCACATTGCACTGGATTAGTCAGTATCTCTGGCCTAAAGAGATTAGGGATATATGATTTGCTTAGAAGAGAAGGAATTATCCTCAATAAAGATGTTAGATCAGCAATATTTATGACTCATAGCGGGAAGAAATTTCCCGTTAGGTTAAGTGAACCAATAGCGGTAGTTCTAGATAGACCCAATCTTGATAGAGCCACAGCCGAGAAAGCTATTGATAGCGGTGCTAAAGCCAATCTGCTTACTAAGGTAACTAACATCTCTTTAGATGGAGAAGTGATAGCTATATCTAGAAATAAAGGTACCTTAAAAAGAAAATTTAGAGTGATTGTTGATGCGGAAGGTTCAAGTAGAACGCTAATAAGGGAGCTTCCTGGAGTAAATATTGAGGGCTTACTACCAGCTTTTCAACTAGATATTAAGGGATTAAGTAACAGTGATTTGCTTGATACTTCAAGAGTAATTCTTTATTTTAATCTCCCAGATTTCTTCTCTTGGATAGTTCCAGTTGATGATAGTGGGGAGAAATGGAGGATTGGTCTTGCTTCGAGAAAATATTCTAGCAAACTATCTCGAATAGCTAGATCAATAACACATCTATTCTTTAGGAATACAAGGATATTAAATATGTTTGGGGGGCTAGTTGTTAGTAATGGCCCATTAAAAAGATTTGTTTGGGGTAAAATAACAGCTGTTGGTGATGCAGCTGGTCAAGTAAAACCAACCACTGGAGGCGGAGTTATTTTCGGAGGCTTTAGCGCAATTATTCTCTCTAAAATTATTCAGATGCATCTAAATTATGACTTACCATTAAGGTATTATGAATTAACTTGGAGAAAATTATTTAGAACGAACTTTCAAGCAATGTCGCTCATCAGAAACACCTATAACACACTTACTCACGCTGGTATCGACGTACTCGCTAGATTTATTCCTCGCAATATTTTAAATAATTTTAAAACTGATTTTGATTTCCAGCTTGAAGGAATCTTAAGAAAGCTAAGATGATTGATTTCGATATAAATAACAATTAAATATATTATACAACTTTGGAAAGACATAATATGTTTAGCCAATTTCGGTGAAAATTATGGGTAAAGGGCGTTCAGGATACTCATTCCCAATCAACGAGCTACCCGATCTAACGAGAATAGCTCTGGCCAAGGGATATGAATTACCAATTAAATGGAAGCATGCTAGGGAAATCTGCAACGCTATTATGGAGAAAGGCATGTATCTCCACGAAGCTATAGAGTACTTAAAAGACGTAATGGAACAAAAAAATTACGTTCCTTTCAAGAGATTTAAGGGAAATGTAGCTCACAGAAAGAACAGTTATTACTGGAAGTGGCCAGCTGGAAGATACCCATACAAGGCAGCTAAATACATACTCAGCGTTCTCGAAAACGCTCTTAACAATGCCAAAGACAAGGGATTAGATGAGAGGAGACTCAAGATATTATTGTTAGCAGCTCATAAGAGCAGGATACTTAGGAGGAGACCCGATAGAAGAGGACCTGGTATTCTGAGAGGATGGAAAGTTAAGAGAGGAACTAATCTAGAGGTCGTGGTAATGGAGGTCCCAGAGGAGATAATAGAGGAAGTTGCTCCCCCAGAGGAAGTTGAAGAAGTGGAGGAAGTTAGCGAGGAGGAGGCCGAGGAGGAAGAGATGGAAGAAGAGATAGAGGAGGGAGAGGAGGCTGCTGAGGAGGAAGAAACCGAGGAAAACGAAGAGGAAGAGGAAAACGAAATAGAAGAAGGTGAAGAAGAATGAGCGGTAATGTCCCTACAGGATCTTTTCATAAGAGAATTTTAAGACATTTAATGTTAAAATGGAAAATACATGAATTTCTCAAGAAAGAATTACCCCCGCTCGCTGGTTACTACACTCTTGAACTAATACCAACTTCATTAGGGTATCAGAAAGTAATTGTTTACGCTAAGAACCCTGGTATGGTAGTCGGTAGGGGAGGAAGGAAATCTAGGGAGATAATGGATAAAATGCAGAAGAATCTCGGAATTAATGTCAAATTAGAGGTCCACCCAGTTAAGGATAAAGAACTTAACGCTCAACTAATCGCCGAAGAGATCGCTAGAGCGATCGGTAGAGGCACTTCAATTAGAAGAGTTGCTTACAGTTACATGCATAGAGCAATAAGCAATGGCGCCATAGGGATAGAGATAAGAATTAGAGGAAAACTCCAGAAGAGACGATCTAAGAGATATCGATTCGCAATGGGAACACTGATTCATTCAGGGGAACCAGGTGAACGCTTCATAGATGAGGGAAAAGCCAGCATCCTAGTTAAAACAGGTGTTATAGGGGTTAGAGTCAGAATAGTTAGACCTGAGATCAAGCTTCCTGATAAAGTTAATATTAAGTATCTAGAAGAAGTCTCTGGTGATCTAGAGAGATTGAAGCAGCAAATGGAAGAAGAAACTAAAAGGATCCTTGAAAAAATCGAAATATCTGGTGAGGAGGTGGAGTAAGAATGCCTTTAAAGCCGGAAGATATAAGGAAGATGACACCTGAGCAGAGAAAAGCTGAATTAGAGAAATTAAGGACAGCCCTCTTAAGGATGATAACTAGAAAGGAAAGAGGTGCTCTGAAGGAAACTGGTAAGATAAAACATGTTAAGAGAGATATAGCTAGGATACTAACGATAATGCGGGAGTATGGGGAAATATAACATGACTATTCCAAAGAGATTGTTCGGTAACTTGCTTGGGAAAAAAATTAAGGTGATTGATTCGCGTGACCCAACTCTAATTGGTAGAGAGGGTATAATAACTTTTGAAACAAGAAACATGTTTGAGATAGAGCTTGATAATGGTAAGAGAATATTTATTCCGAAAAAAATATGTATATTTGAATTATATTATGATGCTAAAACTAAAATAATCCTGGATGGAAGTGTATTAGTTAATCGATTTAGGAGGTTAAAGAAAGTATTGAGAGGTTAGATTAAGATGGCAGGATTGTTCCCAGAACCACCTAAGAAATGTAATGATCCTAAATGCCCATATCACGGAAAGATCAGGGTTCATGGCAGGATGCTTGAAGGAATTGTTGTCTCGGACAGAATGCAGAAGACAGTTGTTGTTAGGATTGATTATTTGTGGAGAGATAAAAAATATAAGCGATTTGAGAAAAGAAGTTCGAAGGTTAAAGCCCATAACCCACCTTGCTTAGATGCGAGAGAAGGGGACATAGTAAAGATCATGGAGACTAAGCCATTAGCCAAAACAGTTAAGTTTGTCGTGGTTCAAGTAGTTAAGAGGGCTGGAGAATAAAGAGGTGAAAAAGAATGCCTAAAAGAAAGGCTGCTGCGTTCCCTAAGATGCGTGGAACTCCTGGAGTAAATGTGACAACAAAGCTTGTATGCGCGGATAACACTGGAGCAAAAGTACTAGAAGTCATAGCTGTTGCTGGTTATAAGGGTAGGCAACGAAGAATACCGCATGCTTCACTTGGAGATGTAGTGATATGCGTTGTCAAGCAGGGAACACCTAAGATGCGTAAGAAGATCGTTAGAGCGGTAATTGTTAGGCAAAGAATGCCTTACAGACGCAAGGATGGTTCATGGATACAATTCGAGGATAATGCTGCTGTCTTAATTAACCCAGAAGGCGAACCATTAGGTAGTGAGGTTCATGGACCAATTGCTAGAGAAGCAGCTAAGAGATGGCCGTCTGTTGGAAAGATAGCTAAGATAATTGTCTAACTTGGTGATTACTATGAAATTAAACCCTAAGATCTCTAGCCAGCCTAGAAAAGTTAGGAAGAGAATGATTTATGCTGCTCCGCTCCACGTTAAAGCTAAGATGATGGTCGCTCCTCTAGCTCCCGAGGCTAGAGAAAAGTATGGTATTAGGAGATTTAGGATTAGAGTTGGGGATAAAGTTATTGTTAGAAAAGGAACATTTAAAGAGACTATCGGTAAGGTTACTGAGGTTGATATCAAGAGAATGAGGATTTATGTTGAAAACGTGACTCGCAAGAGAGTTGATGGAAGCACTGTTCATGTGCCACTTAGACCATGGAATGTTGCGATAATGGAGTTAGATTTATCTGATCCAAGAAGAAAGAAAGCATTAGAGAGAAAAGCTAAGATTGAGGAAATCGTGGAAGAAGTTGAGGAGGAAGAGATGGAAGAAGAGATAGAGGAGGAAGAGGAGGCTGCTGAGGAGGAAGAAACCGAGGAAAACGAAGAGGAAGAGGAAAACGAAATAGAAGAAGAGGAAGGTGAAGAAGAATGACTAAGCACGGGCCTAGGAGGCAATTAAAGAGGATAGCTGCGCCAAAATTATTCCCTACTCCTCGGAAAATTAAGCGACGATTTGTTATTAAGCCTATGCCTGGACCTCATCCAGCTGAAAGATCTATTCCTTTAGGGATAATTATTAGGGATATCCTAGGTTACGCTCGTACTTTAAGGGAGATCAGAAAGATTGTCCATGCTGGTTACGTGAAGGTTGACGGTAAAGTTATCAGAGACTATAAGTTCCCAGTTGGGATTATGGATGTAATAGAGTTAACTCTCACCGAGGAGATCTATAGGATACTACCTTTTAAGAGGAGATTAGTCTTACATAAGATAACTCCTGAGGAAGCTAAATTCAAGATCGCGCGAATAATCGGTAAGAGATATGTTAAGAATGGTAATATTCAATTAAACTTGGAGGGTGGAAGAAACATATTATTTAAAGTTAATAATGATGAGGAGAGAAGAAAGATTCTTCAGACATATTTCGTTGGAGATAGCTTAATGATATCGATTCCAGAGCAAAAAATACTGAAGCACTTTAAGCTAGCTGAAAATAAGTACGCTATTATTGTCGCTGGTAGACACATGGGTGTTCATGGAACAATAAAAGAAATAAATAAAACGTATGGTCCAAGAGCAAGCACAGTTACGATAGTTACACCGAGTGAGGAGGAATTCATAACTGCATTGGAGTACATCCTACTAATCGGTGATGAGCGACCAGAAATAACTTTACCAACCATGGAGGAATACGAAAGGATAATTAAGAGAACTATTTAGGAGGTGTAAAGGATGCCTGCACGTAGAAGAAGAGAGTCTCAAGTAACTGTTAAATTAGAGGAAACGATGCAAAATGTAATAGAGAAGCTACTTAAGGATCATCCTGATAGATACCCTAACCTAACCATTGTTCCTAGAATACATTCAGTTGTAATTAATTGTTCAGTTGGTCAATCTGGTGATCCACTAGAGAAAGCTAGAATAATACTCGAGGAACTAACTGGGCGCAAACCTCTGTTGTTAAGAGCGAAGAAAACAATTAAGCCATTTGGCATCCATAAGAAGCAGGCGATTGGATGGAAAATCACCTTAAGAGGTGAAACAGCATACCAGTTCCTTAAAAGAGTTCTAGCTGTATATGAATATACTGTTTGGGAGGATTCAATAGACCCTAATGGTAATTTCTCTTTCGGAATAGACGAGCATATTAAGATACCTGGAGTCAAGTATAAACCAGAGTTAGGAACAATAGGTTTCGACGTGAACGTGGCAATGGAGCGGATGGGTTATAGAGTTAAAAGGAGGAGATTGAGACCAGCTAAGATACCTACAAGACATAGATTAACTAAGGAAGATACAATACTATTCCTAAAAGCAATGGGTGTTAAAGTAGCTAAGGGTAAGAAGCCAGCTGAATACATTAGGTACTTTAGGTAAGTGGAGGTTCTTTTTTGAAGAATAATCTTTTTCTTGAAAAAATTAACTACGAGAAGGTATATGCTCATAAGGATTGGGATGGAGTGATTGGTGGGGGATTAATACTTAGGATTTTTGATCTCCCAATAACTTTTCTTAATCGTGTTGATGAAGCTACTGAAACAATCATTGTGGAGGTTCCGTTCTCCCCAGACGCATACATAGAAAAGTGCCTGATTATTGATCACCATGATTGTAAGAAATCACACTTAAGATCATTTCATTTCGGTAATCATGTTCTCTGTGACGAGACTTATGGTAGCGTTGCTTCAATGATCATTGATCTATTTGATCTTGATGCTCCCGAAGAAATATTAGATGCCCTAGAGTACATAGAGATGGGCGATATTCATAGCGATGAATTAGCATACAAGATGTTCATCTCATTTGCATCAAGCATAACTTCATTCCCATTTACTGAGCTAGCTAATTACGTTAAATTAGGTAACTGGGATAGAGTGATAAGCTGGATCGAAAGTAAATCTTCTTCAAAAGAAGCTGAGTTAGTTCTCGAGATGTCTAAGAGAAAGCTCAAGGAGAGAGTAGAGATAATTAAAGGTGTAGAATTAATAACTTACGATACTCATGACGCCCTAGATATTGGAGCTGCTAGGTTAACGTTACTAGATTTAGAGAAAAAAGCAAAAATAGGAATAATGATTGGCCTCGATGATATATATGCGCGTTACGGCATAATAGCTACATTAAAGAAAAAAATTAATTTAATCCCCTTATTTAAGGAGTTATCCCAGCTTTCTTGGCAAGCTGGGGGTAGAAGCAATGTCGGGGGATTCCAGATAACGTATAAGATCACTTTAGATCAAGCAATAGATGTGTTAAGGCA
>Ga0190308_1000146_pt1 | contig 23752 bp, 24 predicted proteins | sample 48700756_MG_FD_165050 | JGI IMG/M metagenome (GOLD analysis project Ga0190308, IMG submission 165050) | Hydrothermal vent sediment bacterial communities from Southern Trench, Guaymas Basin, Mexico - 4870-07-5-6_MG | ecosystem: Environmental > Aquatic > Marine > Hydrothermal vents > Sediment ...
ACAATAAACTATCACTCTCGGGAGAACGGTTTTTGGAAATTTTGGAAACAATACGTTTATATTTCTCTTTTACATTATGGGTGGTGAAGCCGTTAGGCTTTGCCGATGACGGTATAACCCTGTAACCCGCATCCTGTGGTGTGCGGGGATGTAGCCTACTGATGAACCACCGACAAAGATGAGGTGGCTGAGGGGGGAGCCCGTGCAGGCTACCAAAATATCTCTAGTTACCAAAAGATAATACGCGGGCAACCACCATTCTATAGGTGGTTAGTATGTTACGTGTAGCTCACAGCTCTGTTGAGTTAATAGGTAATACTCCAATGGTTAGACTATCGAGAATAGATAAGGACTATCCATTTGAAATATGGGGTAAGTGTGAGTTCTTAAATCCAACGGGAAGCGTTAAGGATAGAATGGCGCTATATATGATTAAGGAAGCTGAGAAGCAAGGGAGACTAAAACCTGGAATGACTATAGTAATACCAACTACTGGAAATACGGGGATATCTTTTGCAGCTTGGGGAGCCTATTTTGGATACAAAGTGTTGATAGTAATGCCTGAAGAAATGAGCTATGAGAGAAAACTTCTAGACTTGCTTTTTGGAGCGGAACTTATACACACGCCTGGCGGAGAAAGCGACGCTATGGGAGCTTTAAACTATGCTAAAGAACTTGAAAGAAAGCACCCTGACAAATATGTGGCATTAGATCAGTGGAGTGATGAAGCTAACGTTAAGGCGCACTATGAGACAACAGGTAAAGAAATTCTTGAACAACTAGGCAAGGATAAAATAAAGGCTTTCGTTGCTGGTGTTGGTTCTGGAGGGACTCTTGCTGGTGTTGCTAAGAGACTTAAAGAGGCTAATCCAAACATTATTGTTGTAGGTATGGAACCTGCAGAATGCCCTATAGCTGAGGGATGGTTTAAGACAGGTAAATGGGGTAAGTGGGGAAGACATGAAATTGAAGGTATTGGCGACGGATTTGTCCCTGACATAATAGCTAGATACAGAAAGTATTTTGATGACTGGGTTGTTGTAAGTAGTGATGAAGCAATAGAAATGGCTAGACTTATAGCTAGAAAGGAAGGGTTGCCGCTGGGCATATCATCTGGAGCAAATGTTGCTGCAGCTATTAAGATTGGTGAAAAATATAAGCTTAAAGAGGAAGATGCTGTAGTAACGATACTTCCAGATTACGCTGCAAGATACTTTAGCACAAGACTATTTCTGAAAAGAAGATGGACTACTGAAGAACATAGAAGAATGCTTGAACTAGCTAGGGTAGATTGAAAAAATTAGAGTTTAATTAACCCTTTTCTCTTAAGCCCTAAATATACTTTTTCCGGCGTCATTGGTAAGCTCTTTATTCTCACACCTACAGCGTTCGCTATAGCGTTTGCTATTGCTGGTGCAATACCGTTTATCGAAGGTTCCCCTAGACCTTTCGCTCCAAACGGCCCTCTAATATACCCTGCTTCTACAAATACTGGTATTATCTCTTTAGGTATATCTAGGATTGTTGGCATGTAGTATGCATAAAGGTTAGGGTTCCAAACCTTACCTTCCGGACTGTGAACTAATTCCTCCATTAGTGCGTAGCCTAGTCCCTGTATTGCCCCTCCTTCAGCATGCAGTTCCGCGCCTACTCTATTAACTACCCTTCCAATGTCGTATGCTGTTACCATTCTCTCAACATATGTTTTACCTGTTTCCATATCTACAGTTACTTCAGCTATTATTGCTCCGAAAGTGTATGTGAAGTAGGGTTCTCCATGACCTGTTTCGTCTTCCCATTTAGCCTTAGGAGCTCTGTAGTAGCCGTATTCTTGTAGTGAAACTCCTCTCCAGAAACATTCTTCAACGAGGTCTATCCACCTAATCTTCTTCGTAGGATCGCTTCTACAGTAAACTTCGGGTGCTTTTACCTCTATATCGTCAGGATTGCACTTTAGTAAGTCAGCTGCTACCTCATTTAACTTCTTCCTTAACTTGTAAGCTGCAACTAATGTCGCATTACCGCCCATAGCTGTTGACCTTGAAGCAACTGTTGGACCGGCATCAGGTACTGATGCTGTATCGGGCATTTCTACCCTAAAGTATTCAGGTGGCACTCCCAGGACTTCGGCGGCTAACATTATTAGTCCTTGTATTGCTCCTTGACCCATATCTATTAACCCTGTTCTGAACGTTATGCTTCCATCTCTGTTAATTATTATTGAAACAGCACTGTAGTCAGCTCCTTCAGCTCCAATACTATTACCATGCCATAGTAGGGCTACACCAATACCTTTACGAATAGTTCCAGTTTGTTTAGCGTATTCTGCTCTTTTACGATACCAGTCAGCTGCTTTAGCAGCTTTAATAAGCGCTTCTTCTAATCCTACACCGTGGTCTAATAGTTGTCCGTGAACTGTTCTATCGCCGTTTCTAAGTACGTTCTTAAGTCTGAACTCCACAGGATCCATTCCAAGCTCTTCGGCTAAGAGGTCCATTTGCTGTTCTACAGCAAAGTGTATTTGTGGGTTACCGAATCCTCTAAATGCGCCAGCGTAAATTCCATTAGTATAGACGGCTACAGTATCTACTTTAGCATTAGGTACCTTGTATGGTCCTACAGAGTGCACTGTAGCTCTCCATGCAACAAACGGCCCCAGCGAGGCATAGGCCCCTGTGTCTAGGATTATTCTTGCTTCAACAGCTACTAGTTTACCGTCTCTCGTTGCTCCATGCTTATACCACATTATTGCTGGATGTCTCTTACTATGCCCGATAACGGATTCTTCTCTCTTGTGAACAGCAATTGCAGGTCTTCCCGTTAGAAGAGATGCTAGCGCTGCTTTAGTCCCTATCTCGTTGGCAACATCTTCTTTTCCTCCAAAACCTCCACCTAAAGGTGGTACGGCAACTCTTATCTTATTGAAAGGCATTGCTAAAACTTTGGCTATAGCTCTTCTAGCCTCATAGGGGCATTGGGTTGAAGCTATAACTGTTATTCCACCGTCGGGTTCAGGTATAGCTAACGCAGCTTCAGGTTCCATATACGCATGTTCAACGTATGGCGTTCTATATTCGTTCTCAACAATTACTTCTGCTTGCTCGAATCCTTTCTTAACATCTCCTGTTCTTATCCTATACCTTGCTACAACATCCGACTCTCTTTCGTCATGAATGAGGACATGTTTTTTCTCTTCAAGAGTTACAGGGTCAACTATTTCAAGAGGATCTAGAATTACGGGTAATGGCTCATAGTCAACATACACTTTTTCCGCAGCTTCCTCTGCAATGTAGGGGTCTTCGGCAACTATTAAAGCTATTATGTCTCCAATATATCTTACCTTATTGTACGCTAAAAGAGGCTGATCCGGAATAACGTATCCTACATCGTTTACTCCTGGAATATCCTTATGAGTTATAACTTTAAGCACTCCTGGAACTTTTTCTGCTTCAGAAACATCAATTTTCCTTATTCTTGCATGAGCGTATTTCGTTCTGACAGAGTAAACATATACTAGGTTCTTGTATAGGTTAGCGTAGTCTGCTGTAAACCTTGCCTTACCCAATATCTTCTCTATAGCATCCCATCTTTGCATGTGTTTTCCAACATATGTGAACTTCCTTACCTTCTCGAAAAGTTCTTCAACTATTTTAACATATTCTGCTGTGGGAAGAGCCATAACCTAATCACCCCTTAAATTCGAAATAAACTTGACCTTTTCGAATATATTCTGCTGCAAGCTTAGCAGCCTTAATGAACCTTAAGTAGCTACCGCATCTACATAAGTTACCGCTAAGTGCTTCCTTAATTTCCTCTTCTGTTGGGTTAGGGTTCTTATCTAGCAGATGCTTCATAGCCATAATTACTCCTGGGAAGCAGAAACCACATTGCATAGCAAATGTGTCTAGCAAAGCCTTCTGTATTGCATGGAGCTTACCTGGAGGAGCTAGTCCCTCCAGTGTAAGTATTTTCTTACCTCTAGCTTGAACAGCGAGAACCATGCATGAAGCTACAAGTTCGCCGTCCATTATAATAGCGCATGTTCCACATTCTCCTCTACCGCAACCCTCCTTAACGCTTGTAAATCCAAGCTTATACCTTAGAACATCGATTAGCCTCTCGTAAGGCTTAACCTTGACTGTGTAATCTTTACCATTAACGTTTAATGTTATTTCTATATCAGGATATTCTTCCATAATTAAGCACCCCCTTCAATACGTGATTTTGCTTTCAAAAGAACTCTCTTCATTAAAACTTTAGAAAGGTCCATTCTATATTCTCCTGAAGCTCTGAAATCGCTTTTCCTAACCATTTCTGTTGGAAGAACCTCATTGTACGCTTGCCTTATAACCTCTAAGCTAAACTCCTTACCTTTAAGAAACTCTTCTGTTTTCCTAGCTCTACCTGGAATACGCTTATTCACCCTATCAAATGCTATTCTTACATCAGTAATTTTCCAGTCTTTCAGCTGCAAACATGTAGCCACGGTTACGTAGCCTGTTGCTATGATTTCTCTCCTATCTAACTTCATAAAGGCTGTTGAGTAGTTTTCAGGAAGCTCTGGGAATATTATTTCACGTATTAGCTCGTTAGGGTCTTTTGCTAATGTTCTTTTCTCGACAACTAGCTCCCCTAATGGAACCGTTCTTTCTCCTTCAACGCTTACAAGCTTAACTTTAGCATTCAATGTTAGCAGTAATGTCAGGTAGTCTGATGCTGAAACAGCAACACCAATATTACCTCCTATAGTTGCTAAGGATCTTAGGATAGGTGATGCAAACCTCTTATAAACATCTAAGAACCCCAAGTACTTAGGATCCTTATGTAGAAACGTTTTTGTTAGGTCATTAGGTGTTGTTAAGGCTCCTATAATGATGTTGTCGTTCACTTTCTTAACATAGGCTAGTTCGCTTTTAAGCCCTGAAAGATCAACTAAAACTTTTGGCCTTATTTTACCCTCCCTTATTTGAATTAACAGATCTGTTCCACCAGCTAAGGGTACAGCATCTGGTGCATGTTTATCAAGATACTCTAACGCGTCGCTTAAGTTTTTTGGAATATATACATTAAATCTTGGTATAGTACATCAACCTCCTAGAAGACAATTAGTTTTTTACCGTTAATTTAAGATGTATCTTTAAATTTAAGAATTTCTATGAAGGATAAAGTAAAACCGTAGGGAATGCAGGTAAGGAGATGTTTAAATGAGCATTTTCCTTATCAAAGAGGGTCTCCTCTAATACAATATATATTGGCTATTTAAACGTGGAATTGATAGCAACTTGCCCCTTACGTAAACCTACGGGTTTGTAAGAGAAAAATACTATAAGTTTTTAAAGTACTATGTGTAGATGAGGTGTTCTATAATGGTTGACTTAACAGTTGAAATTGCTGGCTTAAAATTTAGAAATCCCGTACTTCCAGCAGCAGGACCTCCCGTTAGAGATGGGGAGAGAATTAAGCGATGTGTAGAAGGCGGTGCGGGAGGTATTGTTACTAAAACAATTTCGGCTAAAGCAGCTGATCCCTTAATACCTAGACCTCACATGGCAGAAGTTAAGGGAGGATTCCTAAATACTGAACTTTGGAGCGAGCTTCCACCAGAAGCTTGGGCTGAAAAGGAACTTAAAATAGCAAGAGAGGTAACTAAGGCTGCTGGTATACCTTTAATTGTTAGCTTAGGCTATAGAGCTGACGAAATATCTAAGCTAATAGAGATGTTTGATGAATATGCTGATGCCTACGAGCTTTCAGTACATTACATAGGTAAAGACCCTACACCAATGATGGAAGCTGTTAGAGCTGCTAAGAAGTCAGGTAAACCTGTTTTTCTTAAGCTAAGCCCCCATCCGGGAATAGACCATGTTGAGTGGGCTAAGAAAGCCATCGAAGCTGGAGCTGACGGTATATCCGCTATAAATTCTTTTGGGCCAGTATTAGCTTTGGACTTGAGTACACCATTACCAGACTATTTACTTAAAGGGCTTCCAGTTATGGGTGGACCTAACGGCACAGGTTGGCTTTCAGGGACAGCGTTAAAGTATTTGGCTTTGAAAATAGTTTTCGACCTTTACAAGGCAATGCCCAATGTTCCGATACTCGGTGTTGGAGGTATTTCGACGGGACGGGACGCTATGGAAATGATTATGGTTGGAGCTAACGCTGTCCAAGTATGTACTGCAGCAATACTTTATGGCCCAAGCATATTCGGGAAAATAGTGAAGCAACTGAAAATCCTTATGGAGAAAATGGGCTTCAACAGTATTGAGGAGCTAAGAGGATACACTCATAGAATATGGAAGAAGAGATATATTAGATACGTATCTACGCCGCCAAAATATTATCCTGAAAAATGTACTGGATGCAAGCTATGTGAAATAAGCTGCCCCTACGATGCAATAGTTGTTGTTAAGGGTAAAGCAATACTTTACGAAGACAAATGCTTTGGATGCGGTGTTTGCGTTACTAGATGTAGATTCGGCGCTTTAGAAATAGAATGGTGATTAACAAGTTTTCGAATAATAACCATTTTTTATCTTCTGTATGCAAAATTTTTTCTAAAAACTTATTTGCACCTACTGTATTCTTTTTGTCTTAGGTTTAGCCTAATGAGTAAGCTGCTTTTACCTGAAAAATCTAGGGTCCTGCTATTAGGTAATGAAGCTATAGCTAGAGGGGCTTTAGAGGCAGGAGTAGGTTTCGCATCAGCATATCCTGGAACACCGTCAAGTGAAATAATAGAGGAGCTCATGAAAGTTGCTGCTAAGCTCGGAATATATGTCGAATGGAGCGTTAATGAGAAAGTTGCTTTTGAAGCAGCCTATGCTGCAGCAATATGTGGCGTTAGAAGCTTAGTAGCTATGAAACATGTAGGATTAAATGTGGCCTCGGATCCTCTAATGACATCAGCGTATTTAGGGACTAAAGCAGGTTTCATAATTGTTTCAGCAGATGATCCTAACATGTATAGCAGTCAAAACGAGCAAGACAATAGATGGTATGGACTACATGCATATATACCCGTATTTGAACCAAGCAATGTTCAAGAAGCAAAAGATATGACTAAAATTATTTTTGACTTTTCCGAGAAATTCGAACACCCCGTAATTCTAAGATCCGTTACTAGGCTAAGCCATGCTAGTGGAGTAGTTATCTACGGTAAACTTAGAAAGCCCAACAATAAGGGTGTTTTCGTAAGAAATCCTAGCCGATGGGTTGCTATACCTGAATACTCGAGAGAACTCAAAAAGCTTCTCGTAAGAAAGTGGGATAGGATAGTGGATGAACTTTCAAGCTTTAACCTGAATAAGTCGTGGAATGAGAGATCTGAAATAGCCGTAGTAGCTTCGGGCATAGGCTTTAGCTATGCTATTGAAGCTTTAGAGATTTTAAAAGCAAGAGAAAAAGTAGCATTAGTTAAGCTAGCTTCATCCGTTCCTATACCTAGGAAGTGGATACTAAACAAGGTTAGTAATGCCAGAAAGATTTTGGTAGTTGAAGAAGGTGATGGTGTAGTAGAGTTTCAACTAAAAAACATTTTACAAGATGAAAAAGTTGAAGCAAGAGTTTATGGTAAAAACCTCTTACCAAGATATGGTGAATTACAGTTAAGTATTGTAGTAAAAGCGTTAGCTAAAATTCTCAATAAAGAAGCTCATATAGTGCATGGAAACTTAGTTCCTCAAGTTCCTCGGAGAAATCCAACGCTATGTCCCGGTTGCCCATATAGGCCGCTTTATTACGCATTGAAAATAGCTATTAGGAAGAGCAAAGTCAAGGTTGTATATAGTGGAGATATTGGATGCTACACTTTAGGAGTATATGAGCCATTTAAAGTTCACGACATAGTTTTGGATATGGGATCAAGCATAGGACTAGCTAACGGCTTCGCCCATGTTCTCGAAGAGAAAGTTATAGCCATAATAGGGGACTCAACATTCTACCACGCCGGTATACCTGCTTTAATTAATGCTGTATGCAATAGAGCCCCAATATTAACAATAATATTAGATAACGAAACAACGGCTATGACAGGGTTCCAACCACACCCCGGGTCAGATAAGCCTATGTCATCTAAGCACGCTTATCCGAGAAAGGTACCTTTAGAAAACGTTGTTAAAGGCATAGGTGTAGACTACGTGTATATTGTAGACCCGTATGATGTAGGAGAAACAGTGAGAATTATAGAAGAAGCTCTAAAAATAATTAGTAAGAGAAAAGAACCTGTAGTAATTATAGCTAGGAGGCCATGTATTTTATATAAGCCAATAGCTGCTCGAACAAAGCCCGCCGTTTTAGATGTTAAATGTAATAGATGCGGAATATGCTATAATATGTTTGCATGCCCTGCTATAACTAAACTACCGTCAAGTAAGGCTAGAATACGTGAAGATCTATGTGTTGGATGTAATGTGTGCGTAGATATATGTCCTTTAAACGCAATCATTACCCCTCTAGAAGGTAAGTGGCAATGAACAAATTGAACATATTAGTAGTTGGAGTTGGAGGGCAAGGAGTAGTTACATTAGCAAGGCTTCTAAGCGAAGCATGTTATGAGTGCGGTTTAAACGTGCTAATGTCTGAAACTAGAGGTTTAAGTCAAAGGGGAGGTAGTGTTAAAGTATTTCTGAGGATAGGTAGAGTATATGCTCCAACATTTAACAACGCAGACTTGCTCATAGGGCTAGAACTACTTGAAACTCTAAGAAATATAAGCTATGTGTCTGATAAAACGGTGATTGTAGTAAACAATAAATTGCTGTCACCAGGCAACATGGCATATACTACGAGCAGGAAGAAAATAATTGAAATACTAAAGTTAAGAGCTAAAAAATTAGAAGTAATTAATGCTGAGGAATTAGCTCTAAAACTAGGTAATGTCAAATCCGAAAACATGGTGATGTTAGGGTATATTTCATCGCATAGCATGTTTGAAAGAATCAGGCATTGTATAGAAAATGTGTTCTACAAGTCAAAATACTCTAAAATTAGGGAAAACGTTAAGGCGTTCGAACAAGGGAAGAAGCTTAAACCCATATTATACTAAATTATTCGGTAAAACATACAATCTTCTATGCAATAAGTTTAACATTCAATAACTTTATAGTTAGCATATTATCCAATTTTATTTAATAAACTATAGGATAAGTTTTTATATTGCAGAGTATTTACAGTGCTTCCAGTAATCTCTTCCTCCTTAAGGGTGATAGGTGAGTTGCTTTATACTGGAAAACCTTAGCGAAACCGTTAAGACACTGACTTTTGGACTTTCTCTTGAAACATTTATCGTTGTACACGTTCTGCCATTAATTGTTGCATTACTTCTCCTAGCCATTTCTCTTAGGAGGAGAAAGAGGGTTAAGAAATGCTTCTAACCTACATTATTTTAGCAGCATATTTAGCCCTAATGGCGATTATAGGTTTTCTTTCTTCGAAGCATGTAAGGTCTATTAGCGACTTCGTTAATGCTGGAGGTAGTTTGGGTTTTTGGGTTTTCTCGCTTCTTATGGTAGGTTCTCTTGTAAGCGGTATGACTGCGTTAGGTGTTGCTGGTTTAGGGTATTTAACAGGGTATTCAACGTGGTGGGAGCAAATAGCTGTACCTTTATCCTTATCTGTTTCAGTACTTGTTTTCGGAGAGAGATTAAATAAAATAGCCAGGGAAAACGGTATTCTAACTATTCAAGACTACTTAGCTTACAGGTTTGGTGATAGTAAATCTTTAAGAACGCTATCTGCTTTACTTTCGGCTTTTGTTTGTGCTGTATATCTTGTAGGCCAGTATATTGCTATAGGTATAATTTTCAAAGTGGTTTTAGGCTTGGACTATAGGCTAGGTATAGTGTTGTCCTTGATAATTACCTTAGCATACGTTATTATGGGTGGGCTAATTGCCGTTTCATGGACGTCGTTTATTCAAGGTATAATAGTGTTATTTGGTCTAGCATTTTCATCAGCTATAATAATACATGAACTCGGAGGGTTAGTTAGGGTAAATACTGTTCTCTCTGAAATAAGTAATGGTCCTTTTGCTCAATATCTCGTTAAGCCTTGGGGTTCATGGAACACTTACCTTGTATCACCACTGTTCCTAATTACGCTTTTCGGTCTAACAGTGCCTTTAGGTTTAGCTGTAGCCCCACACATAATTAATAATGTTATGGCTTTGAAGCAAAGTAGAAGAACGTATTGGTTACCATTTACACTATTTGTTCTCAGCTTTATTCTCCTTTCATCAGCTAAAATGATAGGTATTGCTGGTAGGGTTGCTGAGTATCTAGGGTTAATTGAGCTGCCAAAACACCCGATACTATTGGGTTCAAAGTTTACTGATACTGTGCTTCCTGTTCTTGCAATGAAACTTCTACCGTCATATGCTTCAGCAGTGCTTATAGTTGTTGTTTTAGCTGCTGTAATGTCTACTACAGATCGTTTACTGCTAACCTTGGGTGTAAATATAGCATATGATGTTTTCCACAACGTTTTAAACATATCTTCGGAAAGAACGGTAAGGAAGATAAGTATTTTATCTATTGTACTGGCAGGTCTTCTTACAGCTTATTTAGCAATGTATCCTCCGCAGTTAATGGCTTGGCTTATATGGTTAGCTTTGGGGATAATGTTTTCAACATGGTTTCCAGCATTAACTGCAAGCCTATACTGGGACAGAGTTACGGAGAAAGCCGTAGTTTCTAGCATGGTATGCGGCTTTACTTCAACACTAGTTCTCGGATATGTTTGTGGAAAACCCCCTCTAGGGCTAGGGGTAACTTTAACATTTCTAAATGCTCCAATATACTTCCCCGTTTTAAGTTTCCTCCTATCTTCTCTATGTCTTATCGTAGTAAGCATATATGGGGGGAGAAAAGGTTGAAGTTTTGGTCTAGAGAGGAAGTTATGAGCTTAAGGGATATCAGGGTTCTTCAGGAAAAACTCTTTAGAGAAACACTGTATAGGGCGTTGAAAACTCCTCTCTACAGAGAGAAATTTAAGCATGTGAATGTAAGTTCCATAAATTTAAGCAACATAAGCAAGCTCCCATTTACGACGAAAAACGATTTGAGAAAACTCTATCCATACGGTGCTTTAGCGGTACCCTTAAGCAATGTTGTAAGAATACATTCATCAAGTGGAACACTAGGTAAGCCTGTACTAACATTCTACACTAAGCATGACTTGAACAAATGGTATAACTTGCTAGCTAGAAACCTATGGGCTATAGGTGTTAGACCTGGAGATATTTTCCAAAACACTGTAAGTCATGGTTTATTTACCGGCATAGGCTATCTCTTCGGAGCAGAGCTTATAGGGAGCACAACAATACCCTACGGTCCCGCAGGACCTGAAAAACAGCTTAAAGCAATGGTTGAGCTTGGCGTAACAGTATTTCATGCTGTCCCATCTTTCGCGCTAAAGCTTTCAGACCTAGCTGAAGAATGGGGCTTAAAACCTGGTAGGGACTTAAAACTTAGGTTAGCAATTATTGGTGCTGAATTTTGGTCTGAGCATTCGAGGAGAAGAATTGAGAACGCGTTAGGCGTAGAAGCATATAATAACTACGGTTTAGCTGAGGTTTGCGGCCCAGGCGTAGCTGTTGAAACACCGGAACATAGAGGGCTTATGCATGTTTGGGCAGACCACTTCTACATTGAAGTAATCGACCCAGATACTGGAGAAAGTGTAGCAGAGGGTGAGGAAGGAGAATTAGTGATAACGACACTGCAGAGAGAAGCCATGCCCCTCATAAGGTATAGGACAGGCGATGTAGTGAAGTTTCTAGGTTACGACTGCGGCTTAAGGCCTGGACACCCTTTAATCTCATGGATTAAAGGTAGAATAGATGATATGGTTAAGGTAAGAGGTATTGGCCTATACCCTGAAGTTATTGAAAAAATAATTATGAAGTACAATGAGCTAAGACCTGACTACCTAATATTATTAACGAAGTACGATGAGGTCAAGATTTTACTTGAAGCTAAGGAGGGGGTACGTAAAGGTAGAATAGAAGGAGTAATAAGTGAGATCAGAAAAAAGATAAAGGAAGAAGCATTCATTAGGGTTAATGTTGAACTAGTGGAGAAAGGCGAATTAAATAGAATGAGAGGCCAAGGGAAGGTAAAGAGAATAATTGACTTTAGAAAACTATAGCCCAAGGTGTAAGGCCATGGATAAGAGGAAATACGGCCTCCTAACAGAGGAACAATACGAGGTTCTTAAGCTTAGAATTCAAGGTTTTACACAAAAGAAAATAGCTGAAATACTTAAAACAACAAGAGAGAACGTAGCTGTAATTGAGAAAAGAGCTAGGAGAAATATTAGGATTGCAGAAGAAACTTTAAAGGTATATAAGGAGCTTTTAGCGGTAGCCAAGATTAAAATTAGAGAAGGAACTCACTTAGTTGATGTGCCGAGGATAGTTATTAATGCTGCAGATAAAGCCGGTGTAAAATTGAAAGCAAACTTTACAAGAATATATGATGAAATAAGGTTTAAAGCTAGGGAATGCGTTAAAGGAACGTTCGTTATAAAACCAATTACAGTTCTAATATATAGGGATGGAGATATCGAAGTTCTAAAATGCTACTAAATTTCCTCTGAAACACACCATCTTCTAAGTCCCATTATCCTAGATACTCCGGCACATGTAACACCATAAAGTATAAGTTTTTCTCTAAAAGGCAGGAGTTCATGTAAAGTATTGTTAACTATACTACTACCAGTAGCTAAAACTACGTCTGCCCACTTAGAAACTCCAACATTATTTAAGTAGCTCTCAACAAGTACCCCAAACTTCTTTTTCCCAATATTTTTCTCGCACATATCAGTAACCCTAACTTCAAATACTCCGGAAAGCTTTTTAACGAAAGCTGGCTGATACCCGATAATAGCAATTTTAGGTCTCCCATAGTTCCTTTTAATGTATTCTAGAAGCTTTTCAGCGCAAATCCATGGACCATTATCTTTACAGTGTTTAGTATTTTTAACAAGCCCTAAATACCTCATCACAGCATTCAATGATGCAATAAACAATGCTCTCTCCTTATTTGTGGTAAGCCTAAGATTAGCTATTTCTTCAAGTTTACCATGGAATTCCGAGGGTTCATCGGTAAAAGCTTGTCCAATAGCACCTTTAAATCGGGCCTCAATAAGGACTTCCTCTCCCCTGACAAGTGCAAACTCCCTATCATTAAGCTTCCCTATGGCCTCTTCTTTACTTAGCGGTCTTACTTCAATAATTATATTTTCTTCTTCAAAACCATGTTCCTTAATCATCTTGCTAAAATGCTTACGCAGTAAATTAAACATTTAGAAGGAACACCCTTTAAGGAGAAACTATTCATTAAAATTAACTATTTAGCTCCTACTTCCTTAACTATACGTTCCACTATCTCATCTAAGCTCATAGCCTCTTTTACTTTATTGAATTTTACTAAGAAAACATTACCTCCATACGCTACCCTAAAGGTGTCATATGTTCTCCCCGAACCTTTAGATGGATTATACCTGTAAATGTCAAGTAACTCTATTTCATGCTTCTTAAGCTCAACTCTAATTTTCTCAACAAGCTTAACCATAGGATCTACCTCGAGTATTCCCTAAGACTCTTATCCCTATAGTCTCTCATTCCACATAATTTTAAATGTATTTTAAAGTAATCTCCTTAAATCTAATACATAGCAAATTTAACTCACCTAAATACTATGTTATACTAAGGATGTTAGCTATGAAGGAAGTTTATTTAAACTGGTATATGCAATTACGCGAAGAAATAGAGGTAATTAGTAAGGTTAAATGGAAGAAGCTGGGAAGAACGCCGAGAATAGTCGTTATTTCCGGTATGGGAGGTTCAGGTATTGTTGGAGACTATGTTCAAGTATTAGCTAATAGAAGATCAGACATACCTGTTTTCGTAACTAAAGATTTTAAACTTCCCGTATGGATTAGTGATAAAGACCTGGTAATTACAATAAGCTACTCCGGGAATACAAGAGAAACCATAATGTGCTACAGAGAAGCATTGAAAGCTAAAGCACAGGTAGTGGTTATTTCATCTAATGGTGTTCTTGAAAAATATGCTAAAGAAGACAATATACCATTTATACCCGTAGTTAAAGGTTTAGTGCCTAGAGCATCATTACCTTCAATGCTTACTGCGTGCCTATATGCTTTAGAAAAATTTGGCATACCATTAACTGATAGAGGAGAACTGGAAGAAGCAATAGACATTCTAAGAGATGGTATATGCGAAGAAGAAATCAGTGAGGTGGCTGGTAAAATAGTAAATAAACTACCTGTTATAGTAGCACTAACAGACTATGCTCCATTAGCTTGGAGGTTTAAGAATGAACTTAACGAAAACTCCAAAATACCTGTCAAAGTAGAAGTATTGCCAGAGTGGGCACACAACGATATTGTTGGATGGGAAAAACCCTATAACGTTAAAAACTACATAGTCCTACTGTTAGAGCCTAAAATACATACTAACGAGCTAGAGCCTAAAATACTAGATTTTACCAAGAAATATTTTAAAGAAATAGGTATTGAAACAGTAGAAATACCATTGTATGGTAAATCACTACTTACACAACTGCTTTACGGAAGCCTATATGCGGGACTCTTATCAGTAATATTAGCTCAAGAAAGAAACGTGGATCCGCTAACTACAATAAGTATCAGTAAGTATAAAGAGTATATTTCAAAACACCTTAGCGTTTAAAATACTTTTCAACATATTCTTCTGGAGTTAAGACTTCGGCGAGTATTTTTCCCTTAAAGTGCCTCACATTATATGTTATAAACGTTTTCACATTATTTTCTTCAATAAGCCATGAAACTATAGCGTCGCCGACACTCAAGTCTCTGCTAATATACTTCATTATTATTGAAACGAACTCTTCCTGACTTTTGGGAAACCGTTTCCAGTAAAGTACTTTAAAATCTCTCCTTTTGTGAAGTAGTTTAAATAGTTCCAAAGACTTAAGATGGCCTTGAGCAATAGCCATTAAACCGCATAGTTCGAGTACGTTATATATGGTAGTGCACTTCATTGTTCTTGACTCAATAATTTTCTTCGTTATGTTAAATCTGGGATCCCATTGATATATGAAGTATATGGCCAACACATCCGTATCCAAGGACATCATATTGTTCTACCTCTAAGCCTATCCATAGTATGGGTAATGTCTTCTAAGCTTACGCTTTTTAGCCTCTTCTTAGCTTCATTTAAATCTATGATTATCTTCGCTTTCTCAGCAAGTGTTCTTTCTAATTTACCTTCTAAATACTCTCTAACAAAATACATTAGCTCATTGCTTGTGGAGAGTATTTCCTCAAGTCTTCTTCTAGCTGCGTCTTCAAAGAAACTTGTTCTGGACGAGTAATAGCCTTTTCTTATTAGATTATCTATTTCTTCGACTAGTTTTCTGGGCAAACGAATCTGAACAAGTATTGTCTTTCCCGTTTTCGACGGCACTACTTACACCGCTTTGATAGTATAAATACTAGTATTTAAAATATATTACAGTGTATTGTATATTACTGCATAGCTGTTTTTCTTATTTCTTTCACAATTCTCATAAACTTTTTAACTCTCTCCGCATCTACGGGATTTTGGGTTATTCCATTAACTTTGAAGTATGTTCCTACTATTGCCCCATCAGCATATTTAAGAAACATTTTAACATTATCTATGTTTACGCCGCTTCCCAGAAGTACTGGTCTTTCAGGAGCAGCTTTCTTCACTTCAATAACATCTTCTACTTTAGGCGGAACACCAGTCATAGTACCTGTCACTATGAGCGCGTCGGCCATGTAGAAGTCGCACCAGATGGCATGGGTTCTTAAATTTATTCCTGGAAACATTACTGCATGTTTCTTACAAACATCAGCGAAAATCCTAATATCTTCAGCGTAAAGCATTTTCCTTGCTCTTAAGAGTTCGGCAGCACAACCATGATCAAGTTCTCCAGTGTCCCAAACCAATGCCCCTGTTAGAAGACATACCCTTATGAACTTAGCTCCGGCAGCCTTAGCTATAGCCAACGTAACCCTACCACCATTATGAACAACATTAACACCTACAGGCACATTAGACATTTTCACAACTTCCCTAGCAGCTACAGCTTGAACAGCAATCTCCTCCGGAGGAACATCCATACCTACATAATATGGCAAGTCCCACATGTTTTCAACAATGAGACCATCAACACCACCCTCAATAAGCGCTGAAGCTTCCTTCAAAGCGAAATCAACAATGTAGTCGATTGACTCACCCTCATACGCTGGAGCCCCCGGAAGAGGAGGCAAATGAACCATACCTATTATAGGCTTACTAACACCAAAAAGCTCTTCCAAAGAACGTAATCTCTTGCTATAGAATCTATTAGCCCACTCAACCTTGAACTTGGACATGTCGTTCGCCCATAAATAACTAAGAAATCATGGGGAATATAAATATCGAACAATAAAGCAATTATGTGGGGCTAAAAACTAATTTGGAATACCGGCTTGATATAAGCCAATAGTTTATAAATAAAATGTGCTACTATTGGTACCTATGCCATTACGGTATTGTACTCATGCACAAAAAGTATAACCCTATATACTGGTTATACCTAGTATATTCTATGGTGTATACCCTTGGGGAACGTTATTGTCGTTAAGAACGTTGATAAGAATCTATATAGGAGACTGAAAAGTACTGCTTCTCTTAAAGGCTATACTATTGGTGAAGCATTAAATGAAGCCATTAAACTATGGTTAATGTTAAATGAGGCAGTAAATAGGGATTATTTAGACTATTTAACATGTAGGGAAAGAAGCGAAGAAAAGCTTAAAGAGATCAATGAAAAATATTGTAAGAAATGTAAAGGAAAATACGTAGTTGTTTGCGATGGTATTTTTATTGGAATATTTAATAATGAGAAAGAAGCCTTAAATAGCGTATGCAAATCTAAGGCAAGAGAATGTATCATAGCTAAGTTAGGCGAACCCATTAAAGAAGAAAAAGTGGAATTTGGCATGGGTGTTCTCTAATTGAAGTTCAAGTACAATGAAAATGTTAAGCCTCCAATACCTAAGATAAAGGTTAAAATATGGACTCCTAAAATAAGGGACTATGAATTGGAATTAGTGGTAGATACAGGCTTTAGTGGTGGCATACTTATACCTTACCGTCTATATGATGAATTAAAGCTAACCTTAGCTGAAGTACCAAGTAGGTACTTTGGAATCTTACCTATAGGAATACCTATAACGCTACATACTGCTCTAACAGAGGTAAGCATAGAAAAGCTTAGATTTAAAGTACATGTTCATTCGCATCCATTAATAAACAAGAAGCTAGCTGGAAGAGAGTTAGTAAACCAATTAAAAATACTACTTGATGGGCCAAAAGGAGAGTTAGAAATTCTATAAGGTTTCAGCTAATCTCCCATAACCACATGTTCTTAAGAACTTCTTTAGTTCATAAAGTCTGGGCAAATATCTTGCGCCATGTCCTTGACACTTCCATGCTGCTAAAGCATTAGCGAGAATTAAAGCTTCCTTAAAAGATAAACGCTTAAGAAAACCTGCGATAAACCCTGCATCAAAAGCATCTCCTGCACCAGTTGTATCAATAACCTTCACATTGAATGCCGGTACTTTTACTTTGCACTCCGAAGTTAGTGCTTCAGCTCCTTTCTTGCCCATTTTAACAACTATGATTTCTGAATATTCTTCTAGAAAAGTCTCGATACTGCTTTTACTATTCCTAAACAATATCTTAAACTCTCTAAGGTTTAGAAACATACAATAAATTTTCCCGATAATTTTTGAAAGCTCTAAAGCACCGCAATTGGCGAGAGGTTCGCAAACATCAATAAATATCTTAACATTGTTTTTCCTAGCTAAGCTAATAACCTTGAGTGCAGCATTTCTTTGTGGTTCTTCTAGAAGCGCATAACCCGATATGAAAACTATTTTCGAGGAAATAACGTAGCCTTTCTTAACGTCTTTAGGACTTAGCAGTTTATTTGCTCCTCTGAAACCCATTATTGTCCTCTCACCATCCCTCGTAACAGCAATAGACATTACCCCTGAAAATTCATCTTTCCAAACAACACTAGATACATCAACATTTTCCCTGGTAAGATCATCATAAAGGAATTTACCTATAACATCCTTACCTAATGCGCCAATAAAACCCACTTTAAACCCTAATCTAGCTAAAGCAACAGCCACATTTGCTGCAGCTCCACCCGGAGAAATAACCATTTTAGAAGCCGTAGACTCACCGCCTAAGCCGGGAAGGGAATCTATGTAGTAAAGTATGTCAAGATTTATATCGCCTAAGCATAACACATCAAACTTCTTCAAACAACATACCCCATTATAGTATCTGGATGTTTAATGTTCAAAAAATTCTTTTCCTCCAAAACAATAAGGTAAAATAAGGTGAGGCCATGAGCTTAGTTGAGCTTATAGATCGTAAAGTTGAAGAGAATAAGGAGTTCTGCGTTGACGTTTTAAAGAAGCTAATTTCAATACCTACGGTTAACCCTCCAGGAGAAAAATACGAGGAAATGTGCAATTACTTAGCTGAAGTACTAGAAAACTTAGGCTTAAAAGTTAAAGTAATAAAGGTCCCTAACGATATCGTAAAGAAATATTATCCGCAATACACTAACTACCCTAGATTCATAGTACTCGGAGAACTAGGCAAAGGAAAACCAGTAATTCACTTTAACGGGCACTACGATGTAGTTCCCGCTGGAAGTGGATGGACTAAAGACCCATTCAAACCCGTTATTAAGGAAGGTAAGCTTTACGGTCGCGGAGCATCAGATATGAAGGGAGGTATAGCATCGATAATTCTAACAGCAAAAGCACTTACGGAGTCTAAAGTAGATCTTAAAGGTAAAGTTGAGCTGTCCTTTACACCTGATGAGGAAATAGGTGGTTTAACAGGTGTAGGATACATAGTAGACCAAGGTATTGTAAGACCAGACTACGCCGTAATAGCAGAACCCAGTGGACTAAACAATATTTGGATTGGCAATAAAGGTGCAGTCTGGATTACAGTAGAAGTTTTCGGGAAGCAAGCGCATGGAAGCACTCCATGGCTTGGAGTTAATGCTTTCGAGAAAATGGTTGAATTAGCTTACAGAGTAATTAAGGAGCTTAAGCCAAAAATAGAAGCTAAAAAAAGCAAATACGATTACGGAGACCCTAGAGGAGCAAGAGCAACAATAAATATTGGAGGAGAAGTTAAGGGAGGAGCTAAAGTAAATATTGTTCCGGGATACTTCTCATTCAGCATGGATAGAAGAACAATACCTGAAGAATCAGCTGATGAAGCGGCGAAAGAAATAGAGGAATTCATAAACAATGTTGCAAAAGAAATACCGGACATTAAAGTAAATGTTAAGGTAATGTCGAAATTCAACGCAACAGTATCTGAACCAACAACAGAACTTGTAAGAACAGCTGTTAAATCGGCAAGAGAAGTTTTAGGCTTCGAACCAGCAACAACAGTTTGCATAGGAGGGCTCGATACAAGGTACTTTCAGGAGAAAGGAGTACAAGCAATAACCTACGGACCTGGCGTCCCATCAACGGCCCACATGGCGGATGAGTACATTGAAATAGAGGACATGGTTAAGATAGCTAAGATTTATTGTAGAATAATAGTTGATCTCCTTAAATAGCTCAATACCCTTTTTATTTTCGTAAATAAATATTATAGTCTTCTATTCCATAGTAAGTAACTGGCGGTACTGCCAGTTACTGGTGGTTTAATGTTATTTGACATAGCGCCTAAGACTAGGAGAGAAGATCTCTATGACTTTGAACACGAGCTCAGAGAACTTCATAAGTCAGTAGAACATAGTAGGTTAATCGCTATTTTAGCGCCGAGAAGATATGGAAAAAGCAGTTTACTTAAAGTATTTCTTAGTGAGACGAAATATCCTCATATTTTCTTAGATTTAAGGAAAATGGTAATAGACTATGGTAAAGCTAGTATTAGGGCTTTCTATGAATGTTTATCAGATGAACTGACAGAGTTCATCTGCAAGTACGAGAATATAGGCAATAAACTCGTAGAAGCACTCAAACACGTGAAAGGAATATCGATTTCAGGATTTTCCATAAGTTTATCTTGGAGTAGAAGGTCAAGAGCAAACATAGCGACTTTATTCGAGAAAGTAAACGAAATAGCCGAGAAACATGATGTAAAAGTTATTTTAGCTTTAGATGAAGTTCAGGAGTTAAGAAATATAATTAATGTTCCAATGTTACTAGCCTATATTTATGATAACTTGAGAAACATAGTTACGATAATTACAGGTTCTGAGGTGGGTTTAGTTTATGATGTGTTAAAACTTGAAGACCCGGAGTCGCCTCTGTACGGTAGAGTTGTTAAGGAAATTAGGCTTAGAAAACTAAGCTACACTGAAGCCCACGAGTTCCTAAAGATGGGCTTTAAACAATTAAACGTAGAGTTTAGTAAGGAACTACTAGATAAGATAATAAGCGAAGTAGATGGAATTATTGGATGGCTAACCTATTATGGATGGTTTATAGCACAATATAAAGCTGCAGATACTGGAGAAATTAGGAAAAAAGCAGCAATACAAGCAGCGGTTGAAGTTAAAAGGTTTCTTGAAAGAAGTAGAAGTAAGGAAAGATATTATAACATACTTAAAGCTATAAGCTCTGGCATTAAGAGATGGAGTGATATTAAGAGATTCCTAGAAGCTAAGGAAGGAATAGAAATAGATGATTCAACGTTTAACAAATTACTTAAAATGCTTATTAAATTCAGCTTCATAAGAAAAGCCGATGAAAACTATGTTTTTAACGATCCTCTTGTAGAATATGCTGTAAAACACCTATTATAGAGTTTCCAACATTTGCTCCGATAAAACCGCTTATGACATTACCTATTGTAGGTTCTTGAAGAATCATAGAGGATTTAAGTAAAAGAATATATATTTCTAAAGTATTAACCTTAGAGAAATATGTTTTAATGTGTGATGAATTATGGGGAAAGAAGTCACAATATTGGTAACTAATGATGATGGTGTTTACAGTCCTGGTCTTAGACTACTCTATGATGCTGTTAAGGATTTAGGTAGAGTTTTTGTTGTTGCCCCAGAGGTTCCTAAGAGTGCTAGTGGCTTAGGGTTAACTTTACATAAGCCTCTTAGAATAACTAAGCTAATACTTGATGATATGGTTGTTTACGCTGTTAACGGTACTCCAAGCGACATAATTCACTTAGCCTTGCACGTTATAGCCAAGAAAGTTGACTTAGTAGTTTCAGGTGTAAACATAGGTGACAATACTAGTGTTCAGGTAATTCTCTCGTCAGGAACTGTTGGGGCAGCTGCTCAAGCAGCTCTAGAAGGCATACCTGCTATAGCATTTTCTGTAGCTGTAGAATCAGCAGAGGAACTTGAGACTAATTTTGAACTTCAAGAACTAATTAAACGGACCGTTAGGGTTTTTGTTAAGGAGATTATCGAGCATGGGTTCCCTAAAGGTGTTGACGTAATTAACGTTAATTTCCCTTCCGAGGTAAGGAAAGGTATTGAAGTTAAGGTTGCTAAGGCGGCTAAGCTAAGATTTACTGAGTATGTTGAGAAAAGAGTTGATCCTAGAGGTAGAGAATACTATTGGCTCTATGGTCACCCTAAAGAGCCTGAACCAGGAACAGATGTTTATGTTGTTCTTGTTGAGGAAAACATTGCAGTAACTCCTTTAAGATTAGATTTAAATGTTCCCACTATTAGTGAAGACTTTAAGGTTTTCTTTAAAAGAATTTTGAATAATTTAACGTCTCTACTTTAGTATCTTACTATAGTATTTTCTGATAGCGTACTCTGATACAGGGTCAGGTATCAAGTATGTTCTATTAGCCTTCACAATAAACCCTGTATCTATAAGGTTTCTTATGAGGTTTAACATTATTGAAGAACTTATTTCCCCTGATTCTTCTATTTCAAGTCTTTTCTTGATTTCACTCCATGAATTATATCCGAGAGCAATACTGTGAAGAATATTTACGTAGCGTTTTCTAGCCTGCTCTCTTAGCTTGAGAAAATTATCTACTTCCTCTAAGGCTAACTTACTTCCCTCTTCTAATGTCAAATCTATTGTTTCCCTGGTTAAACCATGTTCAGAAGATAGAATTCCAAAATATGTTAACCATCCAATAACTCCATTTAGCCTGTTTACTGCTTCCCCTATTACGTCCATTTGGGGTTTTATACCGAGTTGCTCGAACCGTTCGCCCAATCCGTAGCTTCATCTATCAAACTGTATCATTTTATATCTGCTACAGATGGGTTCATCACGGCGACGCTCCGACCCCCTCACCATAGTCCGCAACGGACTACGGGTCTCGGGAATCGGAACCCACCAAGTACTCATATTACAGTAAAGCTTTATAAATCTTTTTGGGGATATATACCCCTAGGTAGAAATATTGAGTTTACCAGAGTACATTACTATTGATATACCGTTTACAGCTACTGGTGAAGAGGCAAAGCTAATCTGGTGTACTGCTTGGTTTTCCAAGTTATGTGCCCATAGACTACTAAGTGATGTAAAGAGGAATGAAGTAGTAATTGACTTATCGCAAATTAGTTTCCTTAAGTATGCTCGTAAGAGATGCTATGACATTTTACCCAACCGTAGATATATAGATGGGGTGGCAACATTAATACACTCGACACTTAGGAGTGCAAGAAAGCTAGGAGTTAACATAAAGAGCATAGAGCTAAGGCAGTGGCTACTCTTCCAAAGCGAAGCAGAAAAAGAGAAGAAGGGAAACCTAAACATAAGGCTAACAACAATAAATAAAGCAGAACTCTTAGTAATCAACCACAAGAAAGAACCAAAGAAAATAGTGATAGACCTTAGAATACCAAAAGGATATAGGAAAACACTAGAAACACTCATAAAGAAAGCATTGAATAGGGAGATAGGTTATCCTGCAAGAGTGGTGATTAAAGAGTATAACTTCTATCCCAACAACCTACATCTCTATTGCAGTTTACAGGTAATGATACCGTATGACCTGTACCTAGAAACTATGAGGAGATACGATAAACCGCTTGGAGACCACATCGCAGGTATTGATGTTAATGTTGATAGGCTAAACCTAGCTATAGTAGATAAATATGGTAGGCTAAAGGATGTTAAAACCTTCTGGTTTAGGGAGATAACTAACCGTGGATACAGGAGAAAACCTGCATGGACAAAAGTACATCAAGCAATACATGATATGCTGGACTATGCCTACAATCACGGAGTATCCCTTGTAGCACTAGAGAACCCTAAGGTTATCGGTTACCTAAGATACTACTGGATAAAGAATGGCGATAGAAAGTCAAGGAACTACAACTACAGGAAGTCAATTTTCAGAAACAAGATAATAGAAGCAGTAACCTACAAAGCACCACTCTACAGTTTAAAAACAATCTATGTAAACCCTAGGGGAACAACAAAATCAAGAGAACATGATAAGGTAATGAGAAGGTATGGTTTAGATAGACACACAGCATCAGCATACCTTATAGCATTAAGAGGCATAAAAAGACACACTATGATACAGAAAGCTATAACCTAACGTTTCTACCCCCATCTTGGATATATACCTAGAGATTAAGTTGAGAACTGCAATGGTGTCTCTATCGGCTCTGAAACCACATATCGGACATTTAAACCTCCTATATCCTACATTAACCATTTTTATATAGCAGTA
>Ga0190308_1000147_pt1 | contig 23592 bp, 31 predicted proteins | sample 48700756_MG_FD_165050 | JGI IMG/M metagenome (GOLD analysis project Ga0190308, IMG submission 165050) | Hydrothermal vent sediment bacterial communities from Southern Trench, Guaymas Basin, Mexico - 4870-07-5-6_MG | ecosystem: Environmental > Aquatic > Marine > Hydrothermal vents > Sediment ...
CATGTAACACCAGAAATATTTAAGCGTAAAGAACTCTTTTTAGGTCTTTTGGCTCAGAACCGTTTAAGCCTCGGATTTAGAACTTGCGATGAACTTCTCAAGCTTCTCCTCAATGGAGGGTATGTCGCTCTTATAGGTTAGGTCTAGGACTCCGGCCTTAATGGGTATCACCTTGACGGGCACGATCCTCTCATCCACTAGAAGTTGGATTGCGGATGTGATCTCATACTCCCCTCGAATTGGATGCGGCTCAATCCTCTCACATGCTTGAAAGATGTGGGGCGTGAATCTCCAGAGATTCATGTTCACCAAGATCCCATACCTCGTCCTATATCTCTCAGGGTTAGGCGGCTTCTCAACTATTCTGATCAAGTTCAGCTCGTCATCGACCTCCATCACCGCGAACGACCTTATCCTCTCAGCGCTGAAATTACCCTCAGCTATCAAATGATTCATCTCAAATCCTATCCCATAGCAGATCTCATCAACCTGCTCCTTGAGCATCTTGATGGCGTCGACTTGATACAGGTTATCCCCATTCATGACCATGAACGAATCGTCTCCCACGAACCCTCTCGCAGCATAGACGGCATCAGCGGTTCCAAGGGGCTTCTCCTGGATCGCGAATTGAATAGATATGTCATCTAGGCTTTTGTCAAGCTCCTCATAGTATCTCCTCATCTCCAAGTGCTCCGGCCCTATCACGAGGCAGATCTCCTTAACCCCGACACTTCTCAGAGAGTTTATCGTGTAATCGAGTAAAGGTTTTCCATGAATCGGTATGAAGGCCTTCCACCCCTTCTCAGCAAACCTCATAACATCGGGTCTCAGCCTCAAGTTCTTAGAAGGTCTCTGCATCCTAGTCCCCAAGCCCCTAGCTAAGATAACAGCCTTCTCAACTCCCATCTCAACGAGGCCAAAACCGATACAGGCTTTTAAACATATATACGAATCTCCGGAAAAGACTTAGCCATGGATTTCGATGCGATAGTGATTGGAGCGGGGCCAGCAGGCTCCTCAGCCGCGAGGGAAATAGTGTCAGCCGGATTCAAGGTTGGATTATTTGAGGAGCATGAAGCGGTTGGACTCCCCCAGCACTGCACTGGGATGCTGACCGTCAGGGGCTGCCAATTGCTGGAGGTCGAGGTCCCCGACCACATTATTCAAGCAAGACCTCAAGCTGTAAAGATATCCTATAGGAACTCCTGCTTCAAGCTTCCCTTTAAGATCTATGTCGTGGATAGGAGTAGGTTTGATAGGTATTTGGCTGAGAAGGCGGTCGAGGCGGGGGCGATCCTAAAGACAGGCTCTAGGGTTAAGGCGATTAAGAGAAAAGAGAGTGGATGGATCGTCTCGGTCTCGGGTGGAGACGAATATAGTTCCAAGCTCGTCATAGGAGCTGAGGGATTTAAGGTCTTAAGCGTTCAGTGGGTAGGCTTGAAGAGGCCAAGAGATGATGCTGTCTGCCTACAATATGAGATCGAGGTCCCGCATCCAATAGATCAGGAAGTCATAGAAGTCATCTTCGGATCCGAGATAGCTCCTGGAGGATATGCTTGGATAGTCCCAATAGGCGAAAGAATGCTGAGGGTGGGGCTCGGGGTTAGGAGATCTAGGATGTCGCCGAGCTACTATCTTAAGAAATTGTTGAGGGAGAGGTTTCAAGAGTATAAAGTTATTCGGAAGATGGCTGGAATCGTGTCAGTTGGAGGGCCCATGACCCCGAGCTATACGGATGGATATATGGCCGTTGGAGAGGCCGCTGGACAGGTGAACCCACTATTTGGGATGGGGTGTCTATCATCTATCGCATGTGGGAGAATCGCTGGGAAGGTCGCGGCAAAGGCGTTGAGGGAGGGCGATACATCAGCCAATCAGTTAAGGGAATATGAGGAGAAGTGGTGGAACCTTGTAGGAAAAGATTACATGCTCGCCATGGAGATCAGGAATCTACTCGAATCCGAGAAGGGCCAGAAGATCATCAAATGCATCACGGCAGAGTATCGTTCAGGCTCAGGAATCGGGAAAACGGTTCTAAAGGTGCTTAGGATGGATCCATCCTTATTGAAGTATGCTTTAAGCTGGTCGAGGATCAAGAGGTTGCCATACTATTAGTCGATCTCATAGAGGTAGATTAGGTGATCCCTCCCAGTCTTCCCAGATCTAACGATATAGACCTCATCGGGCTCTAATCCGGGTATCCTATAATCATGAGAGACTATCCTCGCACCTCTTTTCAGGTTAAGGAGCCTCGGCTTCAAGACCTTAAGGGTTTCGGGGAGTAAATATAGGGTGACGATGTCTGCATCCGATAGATCAAATTGATGTAGGTCCGCCTTAACGATCTCAGCGTTCTTAAGCCCAAGCCTTTGAATCCTCCTCCTAGAGTGATCTATCAGCACATCATCTATCTCAACTCCAAGAGACCTACACCCATAATCTCTGGCCGCCGAGATCACTATCCTCCCATCCCCAGATCCGAGGTCTATTAGAAGCTCATCGGGCTTTGGGTCGGCTATCGAGAGCATCTTCTTAACCACGTCATGTGGAGAGGGAACGAAGGGTATCTTCTTCCTCAACCCCTCTCCCCCTCCAAATAGGTAGGGATAAGCCCTAAGCATATATCTTTCCATCTCCCAAGATGCTCACGCAGAAAATTCTACGCCCTTCGAATAGCTGTTCTTAGATGATTGGAATCCTTCTCACGGAGATTTTGAGCATAAACTTTTAATCCATCGAACTCATAAGAAATGGTGCCATGTCGCTTCTAGATGTCATCTTTAAGCGTAGGAGCATACGCAGATATAGGAGGCAGCCCATTCCAGAAGATGTCTTGAAGAATATTCTGGAGGCGGGGAGGCTAGCTCCATCCGCGAACAATCTCCAGCCATGGCACTTCATAGTCGTAACGGATCAAAAACTCAAGGAAGGGCTGATAAGGGGGACTTGGAATAGGTTCATCAAGGATGCTCCCGTGGTCATCGTCGGATGCGGGGATAAGAGGGATGAGTGGTCTACGGTGGATGTCGCGATAGCCTTGGAGAACATGGTCATAGCGGCGGCGGCTCAAGGGGTTGGATCGTGCTGGATAGGAGACTTCGATGAAGAGAAGGTAAGAAAATTGCTGAACATACCGAATCATCTAAAGGTCGTCGCCATGATCACCCTAGGTTATCCAGATGAAGAACCTGAGATGCCGAGCAAGAAGAGGCTTGAGGAGATAGTGCACTACAATAAATTCTAGCCTAAAACATGCTCAACATCATACTTGACCTCCTCCCCATCGATCCAAGCAGTCAATAGATCTCCATTCCCCAGATTCATCCAGCTCTCGTCTCTCCAGAGTTTTTCAGAAGCTACGATGAGCACATCTCCCCGATATAGAAATGTTAGGGTATAATATGGCGAATCCTTGTAGCATACAGATTTTAGGTTGCTTCCCTCAAGGTACCTATTGTATGCGTAAAGCCTCTCCCCATCCGAGAATATCGCATTTAGGCTCGTGAACGGATTCCCATCTTTATAGGATGACTCCATAACCTTCGAGAAGATCTCTTCAATCCACTTCAACGCCCTATATACATCTCCCTCCAGATCCCATCCCTTCATTAGGAGCGCGAAGTAAACCTCACTATCATTGTTTCCCATGATTATAGACCTGTATTCTCCCAAGAACTCCATCACCTCATCCACCGCCCTGATCACCCCATTATGCGCAAACAACCTGTTATGGTATTTGAAGGGCTGGGAGTTCTCAACCCCTATCAACTCATCCCTAGGCAAGCCCCTCGGATTACTCGCCTTCCTAACATGGGCTACTATGATCCTCGATGAGATCGAGGCAGCAATCCTCCTAAAGAGATCGGGTTCGGAGTAGACGGGCTTCTCACTCCTAAACAACCTTGCAGAACCATCTAAATAATAGCCTACCCCCCATCCATCCCCCTGCCTCCCAAGCTCAGCTTGCCTTAGAAGCGAGCACTCAGCGTCGATTAAATGCTTGAGGGGAGTGATGGGATTAACGCCGATTATCCCAAGCATCCTGCACATATCCATCCCGGATAAAGCATGAGATTTAATTAATTTTGCAGAGAGCCCGCTTTAGAGCCATTTTCTCACGGAAGGGAGATCTCAAGATATTCAGCACTCTTAGAATATCTTCTGAGGATCTCCGCGATCTTCCTCGCTCCCGCTAAAAGCATCTCATATAATTCATCGGCGTCGAGTCCAACGTATCTACATCTCTCCCTATCCAGGGAGTATGGAGCTCTAACCCAAACCATCAGAAGGTCACTTATCCTAGCAACCCTGAGATGTGGGAGACCTATCACAGCCGCCTCGTGAGATGGGGTTAGGGCGAACCCCTCAACCCTATTCTCAGGATTTAGTCCAACAGACCTCCCAGCATCCAACACCTCCTTTAACAAGCTCTCAATCTCCTCGCCGCTTATCTTCAAGGTTATATGGATCCTCGCCAACCTATCCCTCAAATCCTCAATCCTACTCACGAGTAGAGATCCATTAACTTAGCTTTAAATTATAGTCTTCCACGCAAGTTCTCGACAACCTTAAGCAGGCTTACTTCAGGTGGTAAGCTTTACCGATCCTAGACCATAGCTATGCACCTTTCTTCATGAAACGATCTGTGAGACTATAAGACCCTCTTCTTAGTTATTATGTCCACGATGTCTTGAGGCGCTACATCGTCTGGATCCTGACATGCTCTGATAATGGCAGGTCTATCGTCTCCCCCGTAACGCCTTGAGACTTAACAGGTCCTCACGTTTAACTTTCATAGTTGACTAGGCTCCAACCGCGTTATATCTTTGATTGAATCAAAGTGTCTGTCATAGGAGACTATTGTATCTATGTTAAGTCTCTTCATGACGTGGTATGCTATCGCGTCATCTAGGTCTAATTTAAGTTCGTCCATCCACCTTGTAGCGGAGATTCGATCGAGAATTGATAGGAGATAAACTTCCAATCCCTTATAGCTAAGTAAAGATGACAAGAAGGTTTTAAGATCGCTTGGACTCTTACCGTAATTCTCCATAATAATCAATATTCTGTCGATATGGAAACCTGTAGTTACAGCCTTGAGCAATCCGCTTTTAACCTTGTTTAGAAAGACCTCGCATTCATCTGCACGCTCCCGATCAAGCTCAAGCTCTAAAAACACGTTAGAATCTATGAAGCATGCCGGGTTAGTGTTCGATTTCCCCCGCTCTAATTTTATGAGCTTCATGCTGAAGTTCAACCCCACTTTTCTTCACGTGCTTTAACATACCCCTTATAGCTTTCACAGGGTCTTCGGGAATCTTAACTTCCTTTAACACTTTTTCATGTTGTATGACCCATTCCCTTATAGCATCTTCAGCTGCTCGACTTATAGATCCGCGTCCGTAACCATATATCTCCATCGCCATCTTACGAAAACGCCTCTCCAATTCTTCATCCAAGTAGATCTTTATCCCCTTCATGAAGTCCCTAAATATCTATAGACCTAAAGATATTTAAGCCTTTAGATCTAAAGGATTATAGGCGATTCCTATCAAGAATATGATCGCGAGAAAAATGGTACTTCTACCATTAAGTTTTCGCGTAATCTTCTAAGATCTTCAATGCTAAACTTCATTAGCGTCTCCTTGTTTCACGTGTTCAAACGAATTAGCTAGGCAAACCAATCAGTATAAGAGTGGGGAAGATGTGCATCCTCTTCTAGGGTCAGTAATGTACTAAGCATCTAAAATTCTGAAATTCGAAAATGGTCCGCACATCGTTAACATTTTCATCTCAACGTCTAATCCGAATTCCCCGACACTAAAACATTTACCATAGATTTCTCAAGTAGGGCATGAAACCGTCGAAAGTTCCGAAATGGCGGCTTAATGTTCGGTAAACCTTATATGTGATTACCTAGATGTATTACCTCGGGGGCGAGATCATAGCCGATTATGTGACCGTTTCCGCGAAGATACCCCGCAGGTTAAAGGAATTACTCGATCTATATGGCGTTAAGGTAGGTCCTGTAGTTAGGAGGGCTCTAGAAGAAGAGGTTAGGAGGCGGGCATTACTTAAGATCGAGGAGAGGGCCAAGGTGCTCAGCAGAAAGCTGCAACATATATCCGACGAGGAGGTTGCTAGGCTCATAAGAGAGGATAGGGAGAGGAGGTAATCTTGTACGTCTTCGACGCAAGCGCTGTCGTGAACCTAATTAAGAGAGGGTTGACAAGCCCGCTCACTGATGGTCTAACACTAGACCTAGCAATCTACGAATGCCTTAACGTTGTATGGAAAGAGTATAAACTGTTAAGGAAGCTGGATGAGGAAACGGCGTCCTCGTTTATAAAGATCATAAGTGATGTACTATCCATTATCAGGATGGATTCGATTAAGGGTTCTGAGAACGAGGTATTCGATTTGGCTTGTAGAGAGGGTCTAACGATATATGATGCCTCCTATCTCCATGCTTCTATGAAGATGCGGGCCACGCTCATAACCGATGATCGAGAACTAAAAGAGAAGGGCTCCAAGTATGTGAAAGTGCTCAGCACGGAGCAGCTAATCAGAGTCAGTGGACGCAAGTAACCAAAAACATTGGAGTATTTACAACCGGGTGTCTTCTATTTAAGGCTGGAACGCTATCAAGGGCTCTAAACCGCAAAAAGATCAGAGCCATGCCTTAGGATAATCTGCTTCAGGCTTCATTCGCCACTACTTTTACGCCCAGTTTTTCAAGCTTCTCAGAGCCTTTATCAAGCGTCACTAAAGCTAACTTTAGTGACCGACCTTGGCCGAGGCAGCCATAAGTAAATCCGCATCCCAGATCATCTCACCCTCTCCCTCAGAAGCTCGATTAAGGCTTATCATGCATATGCTTCTTTCGCGAAGCATTTCTCGCTGAAATCCGTAATCAACGAGCTCGTATCCAAACGCGGAAAATATCCCTAAAAAGGCGTCTTCTTCAACGTTAAATTATAAACGTGGCCTGCGTAAGCATCTTCTCCGAGGGATTATGGGACTCGATAAGAAGGCGATAGAGAAGGTAGTCTTCGAGACCGGGAAAGGGGTCGGATTCAAAATATACGTCACGCCTAGAGCCCCGGAAACCAAACTCGTCTACAAGGATGGCGAACTTCTCTTCTACAGCGAGAAGGATCCTAAACGGCACGCCGTGAACAGGGATCTGATAAGGTTCCTCGGGAAGATATTCGGCGACGTCTCGATAGTTAGGGGAGAGCTGGATAGGCTTAAGCTGATAGAGGTTAGGGGCTTATCGAAGGAGGAAGTTGTGAGTAGGCTTCTCAGAGCGGTTGACAAGCGTTCTTAGAGATTTACATTCACGCTCTCTGACGGGTCGGATGAAGGAGCTTCGCCGCGAGCGAGAGTAATCCGGCCGCGAGCGCCACCCAGTAGTCCCACGTTATCTCAGCCGCGACGGGAATATGGATCAAGATTTTTTCTTCCCCATATTGAAGAGCGTAGTCCACGAGAGATCGCCCGGCCAAGGGTATAGACAACCCAAGCTTCAACTTCAGAAACTCCGACCCGATGAAAAGGAATATCAGGAAGCCTAACGGCGTCCAGAAACCATCTAGGGAGAAAAGGTGCTTGCTCCAGCTCTTAGCCGCGGTGAGCGATCCAGTGATCATCATCCCAGCGACCACGAGTATGCTTAACCGAGTTCCAAGAACTAGATATAGGATTATCGGTATGATGACGGGTTCGCCGAGGGCGGTCAAGGTAACCCTGAAAGGAGAAAGCTGAGCCAAGAACGCCGGCTGCTCAAGCGATCCTCCGACCAAAACCCACCAAGCCCTATCCGAGAGAGCGACATAGCTTAGGAGAAAGCCGGCCAACAAGCCGACGAGATTCAACCTATATCCAAGGGTTAGGAACCAGCGGATCCTCATAACACATTCACCGACTTTCCAACATCAACCTCAAAAGACTTCGAGACCGGGACCTCCGCGACAGCCCCTAAGACCTCGACTCGGGCAATTCCCTTAACCGACAAGCTCACCCGACCACCGCTGATGAGCTTCGAGACGAGCCCGGCCAGGGCCATCTCCCTAGATTTCAAATCTAAGACGAGATCCCCGGAGCTAGCCTTGAGAAGATCGACCTCATGAACTAGGCTTAGCTCACCGATCTCCTCACCACTAGAGGCATAAACCACCCCATCGAAGGAGAGGATCCTCAAATCCACCTCGCCCGTGTTATTCACCTGAAAAATCAGCATAAATTCGGAGTCTGAGACGCTCAAAGACCTGAACCTCAGGTCCACGCCGATTTTCGGAGCCTTATAGCGCGGAACAACGAAAGAGTGTACATCCCACCCATATTCGCCGAAGCCATAGACCAAGGGAGACAGAAATGCTAGAAGCGGGAGAAGAAGCGCGACAATCCTCACAGCCCTATCGACACTCATACTAACGATCACAGGCCGGTTTCCGATAAAAACTTATGACGCTAAGCTGTAGTGGATGCGATGAAGCCGAGCGGATCGGGAGTCTCCGTGGACACTGTCATGCACACATCTGGAAGACCAAATAATCTCTGATTCGATTGGCAGAGCGCTCAGAATTCTTCTAGAACATCCACTTGAGTAGTCTTCTTTTCTCATGATCGTAATCGTAGAAATCTTAAACATTGCGGTATGAACGAGATTGCATGAAAATCTTTATAACAGTAGCGGACGAACCTATCGTCAAATGGAGTTTATGGGATTTCAAAGGGAGAACGGAGAAATCGGAGTTAGAAACCACGTCGCCGTGATCCCGACAGTTGGATGCGCGAACGAGGTAGCTGAAGCGATAGCAGACAGGGTTCCGGGATCTAAGCCCCTACTACATCACCAGGGCTGCTGCATGATCCCATCCGATATAGAGGTTGTGGAAAGGACTTTGATAGGGCTGGGAAGCAACCCAAACGTCGCAGCCGTGGTCCTCGTCGGCCTCGGATGTGAAAGCGTCTCAATAGATAGGGTGGGAGATGGGATAGCTGAGACCGGTAAACCGGTTGAATCGGTGGTCATACAAGATATAGGGGGATTCAGTAAAGCGGTTGAGAAGGGAGTAGAGGCCGCAAAGAAGGGCGTGGAACACGCGGAACCATTCAAGAGGCAGAGTTTCGACCTAAGCAACCTAACGGTCGGAATAAAGTGTGGCTCTTCCGACGCCACCTCCGGGATCGTCTCGAATCCTGCTGTGGGCTTGGCCATCGACAGGCTAATCGATGAAGGCGGAACCGCGATCTTCGGAGAAATAACCGAGATGATCGGGGCGGAGCACGTCCTGGCGAGGAGAGCTAAGACGCCGGAGGTAGCCGAGCAGATCCTCAAGGTCGTACACGAACTCGAGGAAAAGATAAAGTCGCTTGGAGTAGATATCCGGGGATCCAACCCGACTCCCGGAAACATACGCGGAGGATTATCGACGATCGAGGAGAAATCCTTGGGAGCGATTGTAAAAGGCGGAAGTAAGCCGATCCAGGGAGTCCTAGACTACGCAGAGAAACCAGAGGGAAAAGGTCTCTACATAATGGTATCGCCGGGAAGGGAGATCGAGTTCCTGACAGGCCCTGTCGCTGGAGGAGCGCAGATAATGATCTTCACAACTGGCAGAGGCGCTCCCCAAGGTTATCCAATAGCCCCCGTGATCAAGGTCTGCGGGAACCCGAGGACCTCGGAAAAGCTCTCGGAGCACATAGACGTAGACGTAAGCGACGTGATAACCAAGAACAAGACGCTTGAGGAAGCAGCCGAGAAGGTTTTCGAGAAGCTCGTTAAAGTGGCATCCGGCGAGAAGACCAATGCGGAGATAACAGGCTATGATAAGACGATCGACATATATGTGAGGGGGATAATCTTATGAAGCGGGCGATAGCCCTAACCGAAAAGGACAATGTCGCCACGATGATCGATAAGGCGAGTAAAGGAGAAGACGTGGAGGTAACCATCGGGAGGAGGAAAATGGTCATAACGGCCAAGGACGAGATACCCTTCGGTCATAAAATCGCATTGAAAGAGATCAAGAAAGGCGAGAAAGTGATAAAATACGGGGAGCCGATAGGCCAAGCGACGAGAGACATAAAGAAGGGAGAACACGTTCACGTCCACAATATCAAAAGCATAATGGTTTAAAGATCGATATCTAAAAGAACTACAGGAAAAATTAATCAGGTCTCCTGAAAGAGACAAAGCTATAAAGTGTAAGGATAAGTCAGCTCCGCGTAGTCCGTGTAGGGCGATAATTGACTGGCGTTAAGCGCGCGATGCTTTAAGCGAATCTCAAAATAAAAATTCGCTTGGATTAGGCTCACAAAAATGGAGGAATATGAGGCGAGAAAGATATAGAAAAATGGAACATGTTTGTTTTCAAAACATCAGCATCTTGAGATTGGATAGGCTGTCTTAGGGTAGTAAGGCTTAGGAAATGTTTGGGCTTAGGCTATGGTTCGCTTTTCATCCAATCGATGGTCGGACAAGGTTTACCACACGGTTTATTTTAGGAAAATGAGGTGGCTGAAGGCTCTTCTTGCTAGGCTATAGATAGAAAAGAGGATGGGAAAATGAGAATACGTCTTATGCTTTGATCTTTGCTTTCAGCTCATTACATCTGTAGCGAATATAATGGCGATTTCGAACGGCTTTCTTCTAACCTCACTTTCTAATTCTTTCTCCCTTCTTGCGAACATTACATTCATCTTCATTGTTTCTCCCGCCGCTATCGTGAAGCAGTCCACTAGAGACAGCGCCCTCTGACACTTGAGCAACGCGGCTCGTTCTGAGATCTCCTTAATATCAATTATCCCTACGTATCTGGAACGGATTAATTTGTCTATGATCTCCGATGCCTTCTTCCACCCCGCTTTTCTACATATAATGTATCTCAGCTCGACTAGGTTGAGTTCCGTCGTGAATGCTCTGACCATCTCTCCTTTAAGGAGCGACGCTATCTTTCTGCCCAGCTTAGTTCCAGCTATGATCTCGATCAAGACGCTGGTGTCAAATACTATATCTCCTCTCAATTCTTTCTTCATCTCTCCTCCTCTCCCGATAAAGCTCCTCGACACTTAAGGTTGGCACAGAACCTATTATGGAGTCCAAGAGCTCCGGCTCTCTCTCCTCTAGTTCAAGGAGGTATCTTATCGCCTCATCGAGACTTACTCGATGGCCATACCTCTCTTGGAGCTTGGCCGCCACCCGAACGAGCTTCTCCTTGGTACTCTTAGAGACCTTTATGGTTGTGGACACCAAGTCCACCAAGTAAACTAGGTATACCTGTTAATAAGCCTTGTCCTGACCCAGATCGCAATGCCTACCAATTTCAAGACTCGCAAACTTTACCTAATCCAGCTAAACGAAAATCAATTGAAGGTTTTTCATCGCTCATGGAACTATCACTTTCATCAGGCTCCCACCTCGGCTACCTTAAAGCTTGGCGGGGCCCTCTAACATCTGACTAATGAAGGGGCAATGAAGTTCAGAGATCTAGATGAAGTCTGATGCTCTTTTCTCTGGATATCTGTCTTGTCGAAATGCTCACCGCAGCTTACTATTGCTTTTACGCCCAATTTCTTTGCGACGTAATACCGGAGACCGTCGTCAAAATCTAATTTCAATTTTTTTATTAACATTGATGCGGCAATTTCATCATCCATGCTCGTCTCATAAACGTGTAACCCTATGGAGTTCCGAAGGTTTCTTAGGAATATTGGTATTAGCTCCGAGTCATTGAGCATCGCTTCTATCATATGGATGCTAAATTTCGTGGCCACGGCCTCCAGGCCGCCCTCCGAAACCATTTCTAAGAATTTTTGACACCTGTCAGCCCTTTCCTGTCCAAGTAATAGTTCAAGGAAGATATTCGTATCAATTAAGAGCATTGTTAGCCCACTCTTTCCCATGCTTGATGCTACAGCTCCACCTACGTCAGCTCTGATTTGATCACGCCTTTCAATCTTTCCCAATTGACGTCTCCTAGGGTTATGAATCGCCTTAACATCTCTTCGAGCGCAGCTTTCATTGCTCCCTTTTTGTATCCATAGACTTCAATAGCCGAGCCGACTCCAAATCAAATACAGTAAGAGCTCAGATCTCGCTGTTAGAGGGGACTTAGATTGGAGGTTCTAGGCGTTTTTCTGACAATTTTAATGTAGTATTGAGAGCGTGTGAAAACGGGAGTGTGACCATCGAGAGAAGCGCGTTTAATGAAGTTGTTGCAACTGCATAGCTACTCTAAATGTGGAACGTTGGGTAAATGGTTGAGATTTGAAGGTCGTGAGTATTGCAGACCGATGAAGTTAGTGAAATAATTGGATATGGTGTTATTGCAATGATTCTTCTCGCCGGAGTCTATTAACGCTACGCGTCGCCACTACATCAACGCCTAGGTCTAGTAAGTTCTTCATAACTGTGTCACCCACTTTAATGGGTGCCTCGACTTCTAGGTTGGCGAGCGCCTCTATCGCCTTGGATATGAGCTTCTTAGGTATCGGCTTCAACGTCTTAACGGAGACAACTGGTAAGTTGCCACCCCTCACCTTTATCACGGTGATTAACATCCTCTTAGGCTCCAGCACCTCCTGCCTAGCATATTCGGCTCCCCTAACGCATCTATTACCCTTAATTGATAGGATCTCACCGTTGCGTAAGGTGACTGTGATTTCACAGCCTATCGGGCACACAATACACTTAACCCTAGCTTCCCGTATCATTAATTACTCAGCCTCGACACTCACCGTTAATTTACTATCACCTATAGCAGCTATTCTATCGCGTCTTATGGGTAGCCTGATCATTTCAGCCGGCCTAACCCTAGGCATCTTAACCTCCAATCCCAGCTCGCGAACTACTAATCTAACGTTTTCCTCGGGCTTCTTAACCCTGACGTGTAGATAGACGTCCTTAAGCCCGGTGACCCGCTGAGGCATCGCCAGCCTCACATTCCTACCCAAGACCACCTTCTTAACACCTTCATGCGGTATTTCGCCGCCCTCTAAGATGTAGGCTACACTCTCAGCAGCCCGCTCACCTTGCTCCGCAGCATGGTCAACTAGATCGTTGATTATTAAGGCGTTACCCGCGGCGAATACGTTGTGCAGTGTCGTCTCTAAGAAATCGTTAACTATCGGGCCATGTGTCGCTCTATCTATTAGCGCTCCGGCTTCCTCGAGCAGCTCAGCCTTAGGCACTATGCCTGCGGCGACAACTACTGTATCGCATTCGAGCACCTTCTCGGTACCAGAAACCGGTTTTAGATCCTCGTTAACCTTAACCACCTCGACGCCCGCAACCCTACGCCTACCCAGTATCTTAGTAACCATGTGGCTGAGTAGAAGTGGTATGCCGAAGTCTTCTAGACATTGAACCACGTTTCTGGTTAGGCCGCCGGGCCAGGGCATAAGCTCGACTACAGCCTTGACATCAGCTCCTTCAAGGGCGAATCTCCTGGCCATTATTAATCCCACATCTCCTGAGCCTATGATAACCATCTCTTTGCCCGGCATAACCCCGAATAAATCCATGAGCGCTTGGGTCTCACCGGCGGTGAACACTCCAGCCGGCCTATATCCGACGACACCTATCTCAAATATCGATCTCTCACGGGCGCCTGCAGCGTAGATTAGCGCCTTGCCATCCAGCCTTATAACTCCCTTAGGTGAGATAGCTATAACCTCAACATTATCTTCTGAATATCTTAGGTCGCTGGCATAGGACTCCGTAAGCATTTCAACGCCTAGGTCATATACCTGCTTTACCAGCCTCTCCGCGAACTCTGGGCCCGTGAGCTCCTCTTTAAAGTATTGGAGCCCGAAGCCCGGGTGAATGCATTGTGGCAATATACCGCCGAGTAACCTGCCCATGTAGGGTGAGCTGTCAACTAATATCACTCTCCCAACACCCAACCGCTTAGCCTTGGCCGCCGCTGCCAGACCTGCCGCCCCTCCGCCGATGACTATTAGATCGCATCTAATCTCCTTAACCAACAGCATCACTCCTATATCTTAGGAGCACTTTAACATCTCCTATACCCAGCTTAGACGCTCTATCTCTTAAGCCGACCTCCCATATGGGTATATTGCATTCCCGGGCAATTATTGAGGCAATCCTAGCGCGGCAGAAAGATCCCTGACATCTGCCCATCATGGCCCTAGTCCTAAATTTGACGCCGTCGAGGGTCACCGTCTTAACACCTATTCTCCTCATGCGCTTGATGGCTTCAATTATCTCAGCCTCGGTAACTAGCTCGCACTGGCAAACTATCCTACCCCACCTCGGATCCTCCCTAATCAGCTCATCACGCTTATCTAATGGGAGCTCGCCGAATCTCTCAGAGACCTCGCGGAAGGGTTTAAAGTTCTTCTTAGGCACTAACTTGAGCCCCTCCCTCCCAAGTATCTCGATAACTAGCTTAGCGATAGCCGGCGCCGCCGCCAAGCCGGGTGACTGTATGCCCGCTACATGTATGAAACCTTTAACCCATTTAGCGGGTCTTATTATGAAGTCTTCGGTAAATGTCGCGGACCTAACGCCGGCGAATAACCTGATCGCTTTCCTCGGGAACCCGGGCACTAATTTACCGAACTTCTGGAAGATCAAGACCACCTCCTCCCCACTAACCGAGTTATCCTCCTTGTCAGGTACCTCGATAGCTGTGGGGCCCCAGATGATGTTGCCGCTTATCGTAGGGTTTATACAACCGCCCTTGGTCCTCTTGGGTCTGGGTAGCTCTACCTCGGCTACTTCGTGGCTCACGTATCCAGATAGGGACTTGTCGAAGAGGATTAGCGTCCCTTTCCTCGGGTGTATGGTGTATTCCCTGGCGCCAGCTAGCTCGGCAACCTCATCGGCGTGAAGCCCCGCCGCATTAACCACGAACTTGGCCTTTAGAATCCCCCTATTGGTCGACACCGCCACCACCCTATCACCTTCCTTCCTAAAGCCTATGACCTCGGTCTCGAAGTAAGCGTCGACGCCGTTATCCACGGCGTTTTCTACGAGAGCTATGGCCAGTTCATAGGGCTCTATGATGCCTATGGTGGGTACTTGGACGGCGGCAACAAAGTCCTTGATTACGTTAGGCTCAAGTCTGAGTACTTCGTCACGATCTCTTATCACCTTAACGCCGGGTACGCCGAGGATGAGAGCCTTTAGCTTGATTAATGTTGGTAGGATATACCTTAGTATGAAGGAATAGATGCCGTCAGGTATCTTACCCTTGAGTTTGGGTAGCGATCTAGGCGTTATGAGCCATAAACCGCCCACCCTCCTAAACCTCACATTGAGCTCCCTAGCTATTTCGTCGTAAAGCATGTTGCCCCTAACGCATAGCTTGGTCTTCAGCTTTCCTAAAGGTTCCTCGATGCCCGAGTGTATCAGGCCGTTGTTCGCCTTAGTCGTTCCTTGAGCCACGTCGGGATTTTTCTCGACCAAGGCGACTCTAACCAGATACCTAGATAATTCCCTAGCGATCATCGACCCCACTACTCCAGCACCTATGACTACAACATCATATTCGCCTAAAACTTCTTCACTCACCCCATTTGATGATTCTTCACCACCTCTCTTAATTGGCTTTTCTGGACTGCCATCCCATTCAATATTATTCACTACGCCCTCAACGCCCCTGATAGAGCCTATCTTAAGCCCTATGTCAACGTATTCATTATAGCTCCCTACTTTACCGTGTAGGAATGTTACACCGTCCTTGACCCTATATCTTATTGTATGGGGATATTTGCTTAAGATTCTAGACACCCTCCACGATATCCACAGGTCTTTTAGCCCCACTCAGCTCACACCTCTTAAGGCCTCGGCAACGATCTCAACTATATCATAGGTTTCAGCGCCTAACTCGGTGAACAGTATTTTGGCGTCGGGTGAAGCTGTTACAATTACATCGGCCTCTTCCTTAAGCTCCCGAAGCCTTTCAACGGCCACCCTCCTAGCCAGTTCGGGGTTGATAAACGCTAGTAGGGTGCAGTAGTAACCTACGTCGAAGACCTCCCTACCATGTCTCATGGGAAGCTTTACGCGAAGACCGGGTATCAGCTTAAGCAGCTCGATTACGCTATCTGAGTTAAGACCTCGTGTTAGCGCCCATGGCTCGTGGAGCACCACTGTCTTCTTCACCTCGTTAAGCTCCTTATCCTTAAGCACCTCCTTAAGCACCTCGGCCACGTAATAGACTTTCAAGGGTGGCTTAAGACCGAGGCGAGGATAAAGAACCCTGTAAGCGTATGCTGTTATAGGGCAGGAAGTGATAGCATACTTCCATCCAAAGCTTCTTAACGATTCCATATTTGCTCTAGCAAGCTCTTTAAACAGGTCGTCGGAGCCCATATAGTATGCGTGTATGCCGCAGCAAGATTCCTCAGGTGTCGTGGCTAGGTCTATGCCAAGCTTCCTGAACACCCTGACCGTTAACTCGGCGAGGTCGCGTATGCGATGTCTCACCGTACATCCCCTTATATACAACACATCGCCCTTACGCGCCTGCTCAACAGGCTTAATGCCATGGAGAAATCTATAATTTCTTAAGTTCTCCTCAACCTCTCTAAGCCTCTCGGGCAGAGCATTTTTCTGTCTCAACCAGACCTTCACTTGATGGATAACGTCTGGAAGGGAGAATTCAAATGGGCACCAAATGCTGCATGCATTACAGTTTAGACATGTGTAAAGAGGTTTAATATTCTCTTCGCTGGGCTCCAGCAACCCCTTCTTGATATAATAAGCTATTCTAGCTCTACCCGCTGGGGAATATGTCTCGCTACCCAATACTATATGTGTTGGACATGAGAACTTGCACATGTTAGGGCATAGGGCGCACTTAACTAGGTCTTCGACACCCTTCAACCTACCCGCTATGTATTTGGTGATTATGCGTGTGGCGGTAGCTAACCCCTTCTCCTTAAGCGCCTCAAATATCCAGTCCCTCTCACTCACTTCTAGCACCCCATATTTCCTGGATTCATGATCCCCTTTTCATCGATCACTCCCTTGAGCTTTCTAAGCAACTCGTAGGCCTCATCACCCAGCTCTCTCCTCAGCCATGTAGCCCTAACCCTGCCTATGCCATGATGGTGGCTTATCGTTCCACCTACCTTAAGCACGGTCTCCATCGCCGCCGCCCAAACCTTAGAGTGATATTCATATGGACTCATGTTCTTGGGTGGCAAGCCACCGAATGTGAAGTATAGGCATGCACCCTGAGGATAGAAGTGGGATGCATGAACCGACGCTACCAAGGTGCCCTCAACCTCATTCATGGCCTTGATCACTTCTCTGTAAAGCTTAACTATTTTGGACCACGGTGCGGCTAATTCAATTGTATCAAACACGAAGCCCAGCGGAGCATATTCCGAGGCCTCCTTAACCATGAATCTGGTCTTCAGCCAGTGATTAACTGGCTCCTCACCCAGCTCCCTGCCCTCAAATATCTCCTTAACTATTCCTGCTTCAGCGTCAACTATTTTGCTATTGCCCTCAATGATGAATATGGTCATTGACTTACCCTTAATCCCCTCAATCCAATAGAAGTATCTTAAGGTCTCGACCCTATCATATATCCTAATCACCGCTGGTCTGGCTCCAGCCCTCATTATCTGTCTTACGTGGTTAAGCGCTTCCTCGAATGTCTCCGTAGCAAAGGACAGCTTAACCCTCTTCTCAGGATACGGCCACACTTTCAAGGTAGCCTTGGTTATTATACCGTAGATGCCCTCAGAGCCTATGAAGAGCCTCTTCAGGTCGGGGCCCGTAGCCGTCCTTGGCTGAGGCTTCAGCGAGATAACTCTCCCCGGAGGTATGACCACTTCCATACAGAGCAACATATCCTCTATGCCTCCGTACCTAGTTGAGAACTGGCCTGTAGCCTTGGTAGCGACCCAGCCGCCTACCGTTGACTCATAGAGTGATTGAGGTATATGGCCTAGCGTGTAGCCTCTGTGATTGAGGTATTCTTCAAGGAGCATTCCGTTAACGCCCGCTTCAGCGGTAACCATTAGATCCTCTTTATTGAGTTCTATAGACCTCATCCTCTTTAAGTCAACAACTATACCGCCGCGTTCTGGGGCGAATCCTCTTAAGACGCCGCTCCCACCGCCATACGGATATATTGGTACCTCATTCGTGTAGGCATATTCAACGATCCCCATCACGTCATCTACCGACTCCGGCCAAACAATCACATAGGGTAGGGTATCTAGCTCAAGGTTTAAGAGCCTATGCAAGTTTATAGGCGCATAGTCGTGGCTATAGATGAGTATGTCAACGGGTCTGTTAGACACCTTGTCGGCGCCCAACAGCTTAACCAGATCCTCGCATATCTTCTTAGAGCTACTAAATGCCCTAGCTAACTTATCGCTTAACCCTGACGTTCATGGCACCTCCCACGTAAAGCAACGTCTCCAACAGCTAATAACCTTAGCGATTCATAATAATTCACGCAACTTCTTAAGCCATCAAGCCATCGCTCACGACTAAAGCTTACATCGGCCCTCGGCTCAAACACGCTATCCACCTCAGGGCTTCTCCATGCCTCATCGATGCTTAAACCCTTAATCGCGCCCCTCGCTAGCAGGTAGGCGCCTCTTGAGGAGCCATCTAAGTTCTTAGCTCTGAGTACCTTCTTACCACTTAAGTCGGCTACCAGCTGCAGGAGTACATCGTGTCTAGATGCATTCCCATCGGTTAATATCTCATCGAAGTGTATTCCTGACACGGCTTCCACGACATCAATCACCTCGGAAAGCCTGAACGCTAGTCCCTCCATCAGCGCCCTGATCAAATGCTCCCTTCTAGTGCCTCTTGACAATCCATAGATGCAGCCGCGTAGCTTGTTAATCCAATATGGGGTGCCTATTCCCGCCAGAGTGGGTACAAAGACCACGCCGAATGAATCCTCAGCCAGTCTAGCTAGTTCGTCGGCCTCAGCTGGTCCTCTTATCAGTCCTAAGTCGATTAGCCAGTCGATGGCAGAGCCTGTTGCCTGCGCTATACCCTCAACTAGGTAGATAACTCTCTCCCCCTGCTTAAGGGCGATCATAGGATAGGTGCCGCCTACGGCGGATACGGGTTCGCTTCCCACATTAACGTCAACGAAGCTCCCCGTGCCGTTAGTCATTTTCGCCGCACCCCTCCTAGTTCCGCCCGCCGAGTAGAGTGAGGCCTGCTGGTCAGCGATTATAGCTGTTACTGGAGCGTCAAACGCCGCCTTAGACTTGCCTAAGTAGCACATATTATCCACCTCGGATGGCAGAATCCCTCTAGGTATGCCCAACATCTTGATCAACCTGTCGCTCCAACTCAGGTGGAATGGGTCGAACATTCCAGTCGCGCTGGCGTTCGTGAAATCGATCACATGCTTCCCCACCATATTCCAGAGAATCCACGAGTCAAGCGTGCCGAACGCGGCCTTTCCAGCCCTAACCGCCCTAGCAAATTCATTCACATTATCCATCAACCACCTCAAGTGAACAACGGGCTGATTACTGCCAAACTTGAAGTGGGCCATGGTGATCAAATACTTAACAGATCTACTCTCGGCTACGCGCTTAACAATCTTAGCAAAAGCCTCGGCAACCAAGCCTAAAAGCCTACCCAATCTGATCAAAGACTCCTTGGAGAGTTCCTCAGCGAGATCGAATGCGCGTGTATCCTGCCAGGTAATCATGTTGTAGAGAGGCTCGCCATCGTCTTTATCCCACACCACGGTAGTCGCCCTCTGGTTGGTGACGCCGACGGCCAGCGGCCGGCCCAGCTCATCACAGATGCTCTTCACGCTGTTGGACACCTTTTCCCAATAGAGTAGCGGATCTTGCTCAACCCAACCGGGTTTAGGGGACGATACAGGCACCTTATTGGCCACCTTCCTGATAATCTTCCCAGAGTCATCATAGGCGAATACTTTGATCGCCGTGGTTCCGGCATCAATTACCAAATAATACTCGTAGCCCAATCCAATTAACCTCAATAATATTACTGCTTTCTACGTATATGGATTTTCGCCTGAAGAAAATATTGTGCGGGAGGTGGGATTTCCGCAAAGATCTACTGGTAAATCATGTCCGTTTTAAGATCGCTACTTAAATAGATCTAAGCTCGGCATTCAGCCTAACATAAGGCGTTATTTTTTCTATCACCTCAATTTCCCCACTGTTCGTAAACATGCGAGGCATCTTGGGTTAGCACCGGCTTTAAATCGCTGATCAAATTTCAATTATTTTCCCTGCTCCTCCTTCAACATATTTTCCAGGATAGAGAGACTTGATCTCTGACTTATATTGAGTGCAATGGGTTGGACAGATCAAGTCAAGGTCCTTTAGGGATTCAGGTCTAGTTCCATGCAAGCCCCCCACGATACCGTAAACTTTGCCAAATTGAGAAGCTACCTGTAGGATGTGCTCCATTCTTGGATGAGAGCATCCTGCTATGATCACGATACCTTTTTCTGTCTCGACACAGAGTGATTGCTCTATTCCTTCCAGCTCGCCCGTAGAGTAAATCCCCTCGTAAAGCTTTGTAGGCTTTTTCACTTCGACGACTTCCTTCGCATTCCTTGCTTCAGGAAGGTAGGAGGGGATCCAGAGTTTTACCTGATCATTCACGCGGAGAAAGGACGATAAGCCACCTACATGATCCCAGTGAGGATGAGAGAGATAAAAACATCTTCTATCTCCTTAGGATCGATCTCAAGTTTTTCCATATTTGAGAGCAAAATCCTTCCATTTGCTCCGGTATCAAAAAGGATTTTCCTCCCCTTAACTTCTATTAAGGCAGAAAATCCCCAATCAGCTTGCAAACCTTTCCTGAAAGCGGTATTGTCATAAACGATGGTGATCTTCATGGCTGTATAATTCTTAAGGTTACTTTTATGTGTTTGTGCTCTGAAGTGAGTGTGTCGCTTAATGTGTACCGTTAAAAGAAGCTACCAAAAGTAATTTGGGTGGGGTAAGTTGAAGTGAGCCGATCAGAAACTTTATCCAAGAGAAGATAACCCAGCTAGAAGTTGAAGGAACTCTTAAAGGAATTGAGGAGCATTTAAAGGAGGTAGTTGAACTTCCCAGAGGCATTATGACTAGATGGATAAGAAGTGATCGCGAAAGTCACTGATTCATTAACACTAGCCGCTCTTCTATTAAAGGAGGGATGATGGAAAAGAATAATGGAGATACTGCGCGAGAAACTATACACTATCGAGCTCGCCGTGAAAGAAGTAGCGAACTCGATATGGAAACGAGTGAAGCTATTGAAAGACATAGACGAAAACAAAAGCATTAACCATTTTAGGAGATCTACTCAAGCTAACAAGAACTGCGCTGAGAATAGAGCCGCAAGACATATACCTCGGCCAAGCGCTCGAGATAGCGTTGAAAAATGATGCAACAATATATGACTCGCTCTTTATCGCACAAGCTCTCACAAAAAAAGCAATACTTGTAACATCGGATAAGAAACAAGCTCAAATAGCCAGTAGATTGGGCATAAGATCAATAACGCGGGAATAGTAGAAATTCTCTGACAAGAGCTTAACCTAAACAGTAATTAACTTCGTTTAGTCGTTATTCTATTACTTTCAATCCTTCGATCTCAGCTATTTGAGCTAGTTTTCTATCAAATGTTAGGAAGCTATCGGCGCCTTTAGCGGATGCCAGCTGGACTGCGTCGGCGATGTATATTCCATGCTTGAATACGTACGTGGTAGATTCGATAAGCATCTTTAGATTTAATGGAATAAGCTTTAACTGGCCGAGTTTTACGAGAAGACGCGTTTCCCCGATAAATTTGGAAAACACTTCCTTTGCGTTTCCTAAGATGCCTCTCCTATGGTATTTGTCCAGCACTACAGCTGTCTCTCCGATATTCCATACTGAGAAGCTTAGTCTAATTTTTCCGGCATGCGCTTTCTCGTAAATTTTATCAATTCTGTTGGTTTCTTCTTCAATGACGTATCTCTTGACTATGGCGCTAGTGTCTAGATAGATTGTTTGATCGCTCATCCCGGACCTCCCGCACAACTTCTTCGGCCTTAAGTCCTGTAGATCTATTGGACGTGATTTCAGAGCTCGTATAGAATCTGCTCTCTAGACCTAGGCTTTCACAGAGTTTGTCGAGAAAATCGAGCTCATCGTAGGTTAGCAAGAACTCCTCTACGGCATCGCTAAGACTTCTTCCTTCTATGGCGAGCTTGCTCTTGGCCCTCCTCACGACGTCTTCCCTGAGGGAAAGAGTGACCTTAACCTTTCTTCTAGCCAAGGCTTTTCTCCATCGATATGTACCCGTATTACCGTATATAAGGATTTCCATACATACAGCCGCACTATAGACCCCCTAATCTGATAAGGATCTATGATGCTCTCTTCGATTCTTGACCCAGGTTTCAATCAAGGCAAGTATCCGCCACAATTGTCACATACTTCAACGATATTGCAGAGGAGGAATCTCTTTTCCCTGAGGGAAAGAGAGCTCCATTACATTGACTTCCCGAGTATTCTTTTTCAGCTTATAGACGGCTTCGTAGACCTCTCGCTCCGTCTTTGCACCAGTACACACCAACTTACCGCTCGCAAACATCAAAATCACAACCTTCGGCTCCATCATCCTATAGATGAGCCTAGGAAATTGCTTTTGATATGAGATCTGGGACTGGATGGAAAGAAGGAGGTTAAGGGAAGGGATGTTAACTGACTTGTGAGGATAAAGCTAAAATATGGGCTTATTCATGTTCCATAGTGGGTCATTTAAAATGGGCAAAATCACTGTGGAGAAGAGGGGGAGGATAGTCATTCCGGCTGAGATAAGGAGGGCTCTCGGAATCAGAGAGGGGTCTGAGCTTATTGTGGAGCTAGATAATGGAAGAATCGTGTTAACGCCCGTTAGAAAGCTTACCGCGCGGGATCTATTTGGGATCGCGGGCGAGGAGGAGGTGAGCTTGGAGGAGGTAGAGAATGCGCTCTCAGATGAGGCGTAGGTTCATAGACTCAAACATCTTCATCTATGTTCTGCTAAAAGATCCAAGGTATGGGGAAGCATGTTTAAGGATATTGGAGAATGTGGAGAGAGGGGAAGAGCAGGGCGTCACCTCGACTTTAGCGTTAAGCCAAGTCATAGCACACCTAGCCAGACGTGGAAAAGGTGAAGCGATTAAACCTTTCATGGACTACGTCCGCGAAACCGGGATAATCGTTATAGAGACGACATTGCTAGATTTTGTTGAAGCCATCACTGAAATGGGCAAGCATAATCTCGACTATAAAATATGGGACGATCTCATCATCTCATGTCAGATGAGGAGAAATGGAGTACAGGAGATATACACAAATGACAAAGACTTCGAGAAAATAGAATGGGTAAAACCAGTCTTCCCACAAGGACTAACGAAGCAAAAAGAAGTTTAAGTTATTCAAAAAGTCTTCAAAAGAAAGTTTAATTCTCAAGCTCAAGATTTAATGCTATGATTTCATATATGTTAGTGAAATCTTCGAGGTCTCTCTTGAACGGAATCGCCTCATCCTTAGCTACGATCACGGACTTGAGCCTTCTTCAGGGAGGCGATGATGAAAACTTTTTATTTTATAACCATGAAT
>Ga0190308_1000149_pt1 | contig 23530 bp, 25 predicted proteins | sample 48700756_MG_FD_165050 | JGI IMG/M metagenome (GOLD analysis project Ga0190308, IMG submission 165050) | Hydrothermal vent sediment bacterial communities from Southern Trench, Guaymas Basin, Mexico - 4870-07-5-6_MG | ecosystem: Environmental > Aquatic > Marine > Hydrothermal vents > Sediment ...
CTTCTTAAAAAACACGGTACTAAGACCATGTATATTCACGCTATTAGTGCTGGTGAAGATCTAGAATTAATGGTTTACCTTGATATCTCGAAAGCTAAGGTTAAAGTTGAAGAAATAGTTAAAGATGCGGCTTCAGCTAAAGGCGTAAAGGATGCTTCATCATTTAAACCCTTATTTAATGGCTTCATCATAGATGTTGTCCATTTTCCAGTACTTGCATTGGGTAGTAGAGCGTGGATTGCTAGGGAAAGCGTGCTGAATGGAATATTTAGGGACATAAAAGTAGCGTTAGGTGATGCTGGAAAAGTATTCCTATACTATCAAGGTAAAAAGGTTGGAGAAGACGTACATGAGGACTATAGGAAAATAGCATCCTCGAAAAAAGAAATATTGGCCCTCTTTTCCGCTTTGGTTAGGGCTACAGGATGGGGCAGAATCTTTAGAATATAACATTTCGTAGCTTTCTGTCTCATTTTGTATCGGGTAATACTTATATACTTGTTTTACCATTATATACTTGGTATCTGGTATGCCTTTGAAGGGGTTTAAGAGCATTACGTTTAGAGAGGATAAGTACTGGAAGTTATTGGAGCTTAAGGCTAGGTTGAAAGCTAGGACTTGGGATGAGCTTGTTGATAAACTCTACGATTTAGTGGTGAGTCATGAAGCTAACTAGAGCAGTTAAGGTAGAATGCATAGTATCTAGTAGGAATCTAGCAGTATTAAGGGAAGTTTACTCTATGTATAAGTCTATGTTAGAGGACACGCTAAACTATGCATTAGAAAACAACATTAAATCCTTCACTAAGCTAAAGGCTAAGATGTATAGAAAGCTTAGAAGCATGTACTCAGAGCTACCTAGTCATTACGCTTATACAGTATGTCAAGACGTTGCTACTAGGGTTAAGAGCTTTCTTAAACTTAAGAGGAAAGGATTAACATACACAGAGAAACCAGAGATAAAGAGAGTAACATTATGGCTTGACGACCACCTATGGAAGCTTAACGGGTATTCGGAAGTTAAAATCGCCACCCATAAGGGATGGATAACACTAGGTATTAGACCTCATAAGCTATATTGGAAGTACATGAATAGGCCAGAATGGAAGCTATGTAGTGAAGCTAAACTAAAAATAAACAGTGATAATGTTGAATTGCTCTTAACATTTAGGAAGGAAAAGTATAAGCCTTATGAACCTAAAGTCATTATCCCAGTAGATATTAATGAAAATAATACCACTTTCAAGGCGGGTAACGAGGTCTACATGGTTAAAACCAACTTCAAGAAAATAATATTAAGCTATCATAATCATAGAAAGAGGGTTCAAGAGAAATATCAGCAAAGAATTCCTAAGCTATTTAAGAAACTTATTAAGAATCTTAGGGAAAGAGAGCGTAAGAAGAATATTCGTTACCAAGTAGCTAACCTCATAGTGAAAACAGCTAGAGAACTTAAAGCAATAGTCGTGCTAGAGAAATTACCAAAAAAGACATCAAGCAATATGATTTCAAGGATTAACAGTAAAATATTGAGACATAGAGTTTACCAAGCGGGTTTCAGAGGACTACTAAACATAATTACTGATAAATGCATAGAATATGATGTTCCCTACGTTCTAGTTGACCCTAGGAATACATCCTCTACGTGTCCGATTTGTAGTTCTAAACTTAAGCCTATGACGGGCTATGCTCGGAGGCTTACATGTCCCAATTGTAGTCTATCTATGGGAAGGGATGCGATAGCCGTAATCAATCTTGAAAAGAAGCACCTTCAGATGAGGGGTGTCATGCCGTTCACCCCGAAACCCTATGAAGTCGGGGTGAAGCTCGTGAACCCCGCACAGAGGGTAAAACCTCTACCCACGATACACTATGAAACAAAAATATACGAAATGAATGGGTAGAGGTAAACGGCATTATTGAGGAAATATCTTTCAACTCCTTAGAAGGAATGTACACTATAAAAATAAGTGACTCCATAGAGTGTACGATGAGCAAACCATCTAAAGAGCCATCAGGATACTTCTTTAAAGGAGTACTTGCAGGATTATTATCGAATATTGAAAATAAAGATGTAGTTGTAGAGGAGGTTAAGTGTATAGCTAAAGGAGATGAATGCTGCTTGTTCATTGCAAGGATAGGCAAGTAGAGATAACTGAGTGTGCTGTTTAAAATATTAAAAGACTACTTAGGATTAAGTAAGATAACGGGAGTGAGGAGTAAGAGGGTCTCTGAAAGCTGATGAAAACCGGAACAACCGACCCATAAACGATGTAATTGTTTCAAAAATAAATTAAAAGTTTTAATTCTATTCCTACGCTACTACATTACTCTTTTCAGCATAATAGTGAGTACTACAGTTAAAATAGCTACCTTCTCGCGTAAAATGATTTTTCCTTGTTTAGAAAGCTAAATTATGCAGTAAAATGAAATATATAGAATCACATATAAGCAGTCTTTACTAAAGTTTCACTGGTGATTACTTATGATTTTCTTTAAAAGGAAAGAAAAACCTGTTAAAAAAGCTGCTAAAGAGGCTGAGAAAAAAATACTATAGGATAACTGGCTTAATTGATAAGGGAATGCTTGAAGAAGCATATAGTGAATCCATTGAGACCTATAGAAATTTAAGATCTTTCCCGCAAGATGAAATTGATAACTGCCCTGAAGCTGTAAATTGCATGGTGGCTTATCTTTGCCGATTATGTGTTTTAGCCCGGTTGCTTAAGAAATTTGATGAGTGTATTAGTTGGGGTAATGAATACTTTAATGAAATTCGAAGAATATATTCTAAGAGGGGTTTGAATGAATCTGAGATACTTAGGGTACTTAGGGGAAATGGTGTAGCTTGGACTGTTTGGTTCAATATGGCACTAGCTAACTTCATGAAAGGAGACTATGTTGAAGCGTTGAACCTTATTAGTGAATACTTAGGTAAAGGTGGGAAGATAAATGTTCCAGACTCGGTAATTGAGAGGTTCCGTGGAAAAATAAGCTTGGTAACTAGGTTTATTGCGGAACAGCAATTAACAAGGTTTCTTGTAGCTGCTTTCATGGCAAACCTGGTACCTGAAGATTATAAAGAGTTAGTGCTCACTATTGACAAGGATTTAGCAGAGCATTTACTAAGAAAAGTGGAGGAAATAATCTCGGATGAGAAGAAGCTAGAAAAAGTCTTTGAGAAGTATGTTGAAGCGAACATATCTAGAGAGGCAGCAGAAGCAGATGTTTCCACAGTGAAGATGCTTCTGAAATCAATATCAAAGAGCAGCTAAGCATAAATTCTCCTATTAGCACCTCAAAACTATGACAACTAGCTTCTAAACACTGCATCTTCCTCCATTTTAATAAAGGAGATTACTATGTTGCGTTATTCTAATGAATATTCTAGAGCTTTTATCGAATGTATTCTAGCTGTATCATAGAATTTTATTCCACCTACACCATCCTTTAGAATAAGCGGAAGTTCTGTACAAGCTAAAGCAACTGCTTCAGCTCCCTTATCAATAAGCTTCTTAGCAATAAGTACAAGCTTCCTTCTCGAATCCTCCTTAATAATGCCCTTGGTTAATTCACTATAAATTATCCTATTAACCTCCTCTATGTCTTGATGTTCAGGAATAATAGCTTCTATACCGTACTTTCTAAGTCCTTCTGCATAAAATGGTTTTGTTAATGTAAATTTCGTTCCAAGTAAACCTATCTTTCTAACACCATCCTCTATTAGTTTTTCAGCTAAAGCATCAATAATGCTAAGCAAAGGTATTGGAGATTTTGATTCTAACACCTTGAAGAACATGTGAGGCGTATTAGCCGATATTATTGCGAAATCCGCTCCAGCCCTATGGAGAGAGCGAATTGCGTTCAAAAGAATATCTACTGCTCTTCCATAGTCTCCTCTACTAATACTTTCTGTGAATTCCTCGAAATTAATACTGTAAATGACTATGTTAGGATATTTTTCACTGCTAAATCTACGTCTAAACTCTCTAATAATAGTCATGTAATATAATACTGTTGATTCGGGACTTAAACCTCCAACTATGCCGATGCTTTTCATTTTCTCTAGCCTCTTGACTCTACATCCTGCATTAAATATAGCAAGAACGTGATAAAAACATTGGTGATCTAAGGTACTGTGCATGCAAGAAGAACATTAACATGCATACTTTGTTTAAGTAAAAAGAAATTTAATGGCGAAGCTTGATCCTTATTTAAACTCTGTTTAAAGTGTTTAAAAATAAACATTACATTGTCCAATTTTTAACCATAAAGCGGCCGTTATCCTTAGTTACTGCAACTTTGTCTACTACTTCTCCAAGCCAACCTATACTATTAACGCTCCTATGGTCAAATGCTGGGACATAGGGCTTAATATCTAAGAGTGGGGTTCCATCAACAATATCTACATCGCATATGTGAAGAGTGTTTCCTCTAACTTCCAGTAATCTAACCACGGAGATACCTATAGGGTTAGGTCTTGGAGGAGCGCGTGTAGCAAATATGCCCACTAACTTGTTCCCCATGTAAGGTTTAACCTTAAGCATACATTTCCTCACAAGATGGAAATGGTAAATTAGAATAATGTGTGAAAACCCTTCTAACCCTTCAAGCCCCTTAGCATATTCGGGAAATACTTCAACAACACCCTTAACTCCTAACGCTCCGGTAGGCTGAATAGGTGTTCCTTTAGGTTCTTTGAACGGTGTATGTATAATTCCTATTGGCCTATAAATTATCGCCTTACTCTCTTCGTAATTGAAGCGGAAATTCATAATACATCTCCTTTTTAAACTTGAATAAGCACCACTTTAAATACTTTAAAAACATTTTAAACATATAAGGAAGCTATGGCTGTATTATGGTTTGTTATTGTTATGGGCATGTCTTATTCGCACTGATTGAACTGCATATTATGATGAAGTTAGGAGACTTAACCATATTTTAAAGTTCCATAGTTAAATATATTTACTTCTTAACATATCTTAAGAGACCTAATATGGCGTCAGAATGGATGTTTTTATTCTATATGAACGTTTTAGCTTATAATCTAGAAGCTATTTTTATAAGCACACATGTTAAATCCCTATACTTTATACTTTCTAAACTCTTCCCTATTGAAGAAAAGGTATGGATAGAGATGTACGTGAATACGCCCTAAAACTGCTTCTCCAACGTTTAAGCATGTGTAACTGCAAGTTGAAAGAACATATAACTTACCTAGAACATGTAGAAACCTACCTGAACCTAGAGCTTCAAAAACTCCTTTCTCAAATCCTCAAGAAACCTTGCAACAGCAAGATCTACAAGCTTCTTACCCCTACAACTAGCAAACCCGTAGAACAAACCAACATTATACACCAACCAGTCTGTCCTCCTAGAATTCGGATACAGCAAAGTTAAGGGGTTAAATGTTGCCGAAGTTGAGAAAGCAGTACTCGACATAGCATACATAACATTACCCCAACAGGGAAACCCGGGGGAATGGAAGTACATACTAACAGGACTCCTCAAACCATGCAGAATAGAGAAACTAAGAAAATACCTACCCAAATACCCTAAACATGTAAGAGAAGCGATAAAACATGCACTCAAAATTACATGAGCTTAGAAAAACACTTGAAACACTACATGTAAGAAAAACACCTTTAACTAGAGATCAGCTTGAAAGAGAGCTTGTCCAAGACTGCATTCTATACATAATGTGGAGAACTGGGTTCCATTAGCTAGTTTAGTTTGGAAAATAGTTTACGGAGAAAGCTGCAGCTTAAACGAATGGTTAAAACCACCGGTCTTGATTTAACTAGTGAAAGCTACTTCATCACCGTACTTTAGACTTCAAAAAGTATGCATTTATTTCCAAGTATTTCCTTTATTATGGAGTCTGTGGTTAATGCTATGCCTTTAACATAGTATGTTAAAGCTATGAGAAACGCGTCAGCCAAGGATACCTTACCCCTATATTTTAGCTTTATCTTAGCAGCTTCCCTTGTTAATTCCTCTTCAACAGGTACTTGACTTATTGAAGAGCTTCTTATTGCCTCATATCTTATGTCAGCTACATTAACACCTAGTTTCTCAGCTGTCTTATAGTAGAATTCTGCAAGATTTACTTCACATAAATATCCTTCAGACAATCCTTGAAATATTTCGTCGAAATACTTTTTTACCCTACGGTCTCCTGCAAAGTATAATGCTAAAACACCTGCATCAACAACGTATTTCCTTTTCACGCCTTATTTCCTCTGACCGCTCTTTTACTATCTCCTTAGCAATATCCTTCATAACCTCACCGTCAATGCCGAACATTTCCTCTAAGGAAATCACTGGTATGATTTTCACACCATCCTCATCAGCTCTAATAACTACTTTGTTCTTAATCCCGTATTTCCTCCTAATTTCCGCAGGAATAACTACTTGACCCTTCCTACTGACCTTAACAATAAACCTCATAGTGAATACCTTGAATTCAACCTCTTATGACAATATGTTAGGTTTATTTTATTTAAAGCTTTACATTATTAGCAAATAGTAGAACTTGAAGTAAAACATGTCCCACCTTATATTACTGCAGGAGAACAAGGATGAACCAATGCTAAAACATATGAAGAGGCGAACCCGTATCATAGAACTCTTTTCCCCTATTGTTTTTCAGAATAAGCAGTAATTCTGTACAAGCTAAGGCCACAGCTTCTCTTCCAATAAGCTTCTTGGCTATAAGTAGAAGTCTTTTCCGAAATTCCTTTCTGATAATACCTTCTTAACACTATCCTCCATGAGCTTCTTAGCTGAAGTTAACTTGAAAAGTAGCAAGTAAGGTTACAGTAACTAAAAATAACGGCTGCTTTATAGCCAAAAACTAAACAGCACTATGCTTATTTAAATGGGATTTCTCTTATACTATTCTTGCCTACGGTTTGTGCAGAAAAAACACTTGCTTAGCACTATTGATAACTTTGCTCTTAATCCCTCAACAGTTAAAGGTTAGAACATAAAAACCTAATATATAAGTACATAACTTCTTAGCGTCTACGTTTCCTAGCCATAACTATTGCTTTCCGAGTAATAAGTGTTTTAGACGCTAGGTCTTCACGCTTAATTAGCTTCCAGTATTTCAGGTTATAAATGCATCCTGGATCAGGTGCCAGAAGGTCTCTAAAGTAACTGTAGGCTCTTGCTCTACATCCTCCGCATACGTTCCTATACGGGCACTTATTGCAAAAGCCTTTAAGAAGCTCTCTCTTCCTCAACATATAGAGAATTTCCGATGTTTCCCATATTTCTCTGAAATTCTTATCTCTAATACTACCTACTTTAACGGGTAGAAAAACACATGGAATAACGTCACCATTTGGCTGAATACCAGCATATATTCTACCAGCACCGCATCCTCCAACAAACTCAGCTAACGATTTAGCTATAGGATCGTTTCCAACATAGTAATGTGTAGGAGCAACCTCTTCTTCGCCGCTCATTTGCAACACTACTCTACCATACTGTGGAGCTGTTGCCTCTATTTCCACGCCTCTACGCTTCATTTCCCTATAAATTTTCCTTAAAAACTTCTCTCTTTCAATAGGATCTATATCCATGCTAACAATGTTTCTACCTCTTCCTACAGGTACAAAGTTGAAAAATACAACCCTCTTCACACCTATGCTTTCAGCTAAGTCAAGTATTTCATCTACTTCATCAATATTATGTTTGGTTAAAGTAACTGCCATAGCATTGTTTATTCCCAGTTTTACAGCGTTTTCTAGAGCCTTCACCGCTCTTTTCCAAGACCCTTTTACACCTCTAAATTCATCGTGCTTATAAGGATACGCGCTGTCTATTGAAACCTCAACGTATCGGAGACCAGCTTCCTTTGCCTTCTTCAAAAAGTCCATATTTGCAAACATCCAACCATTAGTTGCAACAGCAGCATACATTCCCCTCGACGAAATAGCCTTGACGGCCGTTAAAAAATCAGGGTGTATTGTAGGTTCTCCGCCGCTTAACGCTACTGCTGCTACTCCAGCTTTATTCAGTTCTTCTATAAGCTTAAGCTTTTCACTTAAAGTCAGTTCATCAGGTAAGGGTCTTGAAGCTCTTTGATAACAGTGTTTGCATCTCATATTGCACATATTTGTAAAGTTCCATACTATAAGAAATGGTGCTGGAAGTTTTTGGGGAACAGTTACTCCATATTTTGCTATTCCCTCGAAAACTAGCGAAACACCTCTACGTATAGCTGGATCCTTTAGTGCATTCTTCGCTTCCTCAACATTTCCTCTTAGGATTCCTATGCCTACCCTTATTATGTCGTTTATAAGCTCCATTATGAAGCGAGTGTAAAGCGGGCACTGAACCCCCTCACCTGAAAATGATGTAAGCGCTAAGTAAACTAAGGATTTTCTATGAGTATTGCCATCGTACTTGCTTGTAACCTCTTGGGAAGCTAACTTAAAAAGAATTCTAGCTAATGGATTCCCTAAAAAGATACGTATTGAAGCAAGTAACGAGCTTATACCGCCTCGTTTCTCCATGCTAGATCGCCTCTTTAAAAACCTCTGCTAATACTCGAGAAGCTTCTTTCATTAAAATAGAGGCTATATCTCTTAACCTACCTGCTTTAAGTTCTCTCCAAATAAACTTGAATCTCAAATAGAACCTTCTATAAGCATATTTCAGCATTTTACCGAGATCATTAAGCGTGAAGTGGAACCCTCTCATAACAGGTTTTACCGTAGTGTAGTGCTCCCAATTCTCATCAACAATCAGCCCGAATCGCTTAGCAAATCTATAGAGCGGTGTTCCCGGGTAAGGTGTTAACGCAGTAAACTGTGCATAGTCTGGGTCAAGCTTTATTGCGAACTCTACTGTTTCTTTCATATCCTCTATAGTTTCCCATGGAAAACCTAAGATGAAGCTTCCGGTAGCCGCCCCCTTCACTTCTTTAACCCATTTAAATGCTTTAACTGCTTGATCTAAAGTGATTCTCTTACCTATCTTGTTTATTGTTTCTTGAGATGCTGATTCAACACCGAAATATAGCATAACACATCCATTGCCGTAAAGCTTTCTAATAAGCTCCCTATCTACATGGTCAACCCTAGAACCGCATGCAAAAGTTATATCAAGGCCTCTTTCCCTAATTTCTCTAATGAAATTCTCAACAAATACCCTGTTTATTGTTAATTCATCATCTGAAAAAACCACAGATTTTACACCATATTTTTCAACTAGATGCTCTATTTCGTTAACAACGTTTTCAGCTGACCTAAACCTTACAGCTCTACCCCAAAAGTATGATGTACTACAGTACACGCAGCCGTAAGGGCATCCCCTGCTCGCCATTACATGAGCTATCCTTATTGGTTTGTTAAACACAGTGTATTTGTCCATTGGCAGTAAATGCCTTGCAGGCCATGGAAGCTCGTCAAGGTTTGCTATTAGAGGCCTATTCTCTGTTACTACATACTCCTCGTTTGAATCTTTGAAAGCAATACCTTTAATTTTCCTTAGCGAATCGCTGTTTAAGCCATGTTTCTCTATTGTATTAACTAGCTCTAATGTTGTGTATTCTCCTTCGAATCTAACTACGATGTCGGCGCCTTCGTTTAAGGCTTCCCTAAACATAAATGTTGGATGAGGTCCTCCGACGATTATGGGTAATTCATGGAATTCTTCCTTAATCTTCTTTATTACCCTATACCCGCTAGGTGCAGTTGGTGTTATTAGAGACAACCCTATTACGTCAGGTTTCCATGACCTAATTTCATGTAGAAACTCTTCCGTTGACATTTTAAGAGTAGGGCTATCTATAATCTTAACCTTATGCCCTGCTTTTTCAAGCACAGAGGCTATGTAGGCTAAACCCAGCGGTGGCGCATTCATGCCTGTTATTTTATAGATTTCTAAATTATGTATATCCGGGGGAAGAGCTAGTAGTACCTTCATCCCTCACCAATAGTATAGGACTGGACATTAGGGTTTAGTTTTGACGGTTAAGAAATCTATGTAAGACATTTATGTAGAAGGTAATAATTTCAGCTTACTGGAAAACAATACTCTAATTATAGGGGAAACCATTACCAAGTCCCTTATACACATAGGAGTTTTAGGCAATACTATAGATACTAGGTCTTTGTAAGCATTAACTAAGTTAAATAAGCTCCTAGCACCCTTTAGTATTAACGATAGGTCCCCTCTCAACGAACCGTAGATTAAACTCATTACTTCCTTATAGCATCTAGGTTCAAGCTCCAATAGCTTCTTCAATAGGAATACTCCATTAATCTTCATAAAGTTACCTTCTGAGGAGCCTTCAATGTAAATGTAAAGCTTATTTCCTTTAGGGTACTCTGTACAGTGAACTTGCTGACAGTCTATGAAGTCTACGTAAACATTCTGGTAAGCGAGAAGAGGTTCTCTTCTAACTTCCAACACTATATAAAAGCATGTTTCCTCATATCTGTAAATGTTTATTGAAAAACCTGTAAATGATTTAGCTATTTTCCAAAACTTCTTAACCTTATAATCGGAGAACCCAAGAGATTTTAAGAGAGGTGAAGTAGCAACCGGTACGTCACGACAGCCTAAACCAAGTTCTAAACAGCCCTTAACTTGCCTATCCAAACACTTAATTATAGTGTAAGCGAATTCCTTAAGAGTTCTATCGTGAAACCTTATGTTGACCACCTATCCTTAATTTACAGACACCTTATTATCCTTCATGTAATAGCTTATGTAATCATAGGATTAAATATGTACCGTTCATGTAGGCTTAAACGTTGTGCAAAGCATTGTTCCAATTAATAAGTAATAAATATTGTTTAGTAAAATTTGATAAATGTTTTTTCAAAACAGTAAACCTGCAGCTTTCATTTAATGCATTCTTAGACCCAGTACTAGCCTACACTTTCATGCATTCCTTGCACTATAATAAGCTTAGTATTATGTAGTTTTAGCCTCGAAAAATAATTCACATGCTACTAGCATGTAACTTAAACACGGGTAGCAAAGCGAAAACTACATAACTATGGAGAAAGTCTTGGAGTATACCAGGTTTTTAACGAACTATGCAGAAAAGTACTTGGTGGTTAGAAATGCTACCTCACTTACATGCTCATGTTAAGTAATAATTTTATGTAATATCTGGGGTAATTGTAAAAAGTTTGCGGAAACGTGCATAATATCCTCGGCTTCTAATGGTGGAGACAATATAGGCTATTAAGTTGCTGTAATTTCCCCTACATGGATTATTTGGATTTGCTTATTTAACTTTCTACATATTGTTAATAGCTGATCGAAGTGTTTATCCTCATCTAGTACTAGTACTGGAATGTTCATGTGAACTGCCACAGCTGCTGATGAAATATCGCCCCACGGTACAGTGTAGTCGTGTTCGTATGTTTTTAACTTCAACTTACCCATCCATAGAGCATATTGTAAGCTCTTAACGACATTCAATTTTCTGTAAACTAAAGTAGCGTACCCTAGCGATGTTTTCATGTCAAATCCTAGTTTATGCATTGCAGATACTAGTTCGCTCACGTTGAACAAGCCTATGTGGAGAGTTATTCTCCCTTTCTCATGGATGTTTAAAAGCGTCCTAATCTTATCCCATCCTGGTTCTCGAGTAAGCGGTAATAGTAAAGGCCAAGTATCGATAACTATGTTATTCGGTAAGTTCTTCAACTCTCCCGCTCTCAATACTTCCCTCCTTATCCCTCTCCTTGAGAAACATTTTAATAGTACCAGCAGGCTTAACGTTATCAATAAATTCTATAAGAGACGTAGGCTTCTTCAAAATAAACCCACTATCTAGAAGAATAACGTCTAATTCATCTCCTTCCTTAATACTTAGTTTTTCCCTAACCTTCTTAGGTATAGTAATTGTAAACCTCTTACCCACTCTAACTCTTAAAGTTTCCTCTTCCATGAGAACCATAAATTATTCACATATCCTTAGAAATATGTAATGCTACTTAAGTATTTTCTGTATATTCTGACTGCATATTCGGCATTACCTTTGAAGCCTATTAGGAGGTGTTTTGAGAATATTCCGTTTTTTGTATGTGTGAGGCAGCTTATTTTCTATAGTATTCTTTAATATGTTTTATTCGATGCTCCCTACCTCTAAGATTTCTTAACAATTTTTCATCCGCTGTGTAGACTACCGTATTTAATCTGTACGCTAAAACTATGTAGTATGCGTCGTAAACTGTTATACTGTTCTTCACACTATAGTCTAGGGCTTTGTCTAAGAGCTCTCTAGTGATTTCAGTAAAGCTTATTTTCACATCATAAAGTAAGTCTATAATTTTGTACAGTTCCTTTTCTCCGATGAGGCCTTTAACCAGATACTTTCTAAGGGTATTATAGATTTCTATGAGTGCGTAGGTGGGAGAAACAACCTCGACATATCCCATTAAATGATCATTTCTAAGTAGTTTAGCTTGATCACTATAGTCTTCAAGTATAAACCACTTAACAATAACGTTAGAATCGGCAACTATTTTCTCCAATTCCAATCCCTATCTTCCCTAATAAACTCCGAGGACAAGTTACCCTTTATGTAGCCGATTTTCTCGGCAAGCTCGTCGATTTCTTTTATAAGCCTCTTAGCTCTCTCTTCTCTAACACGGTTAATAAGGTATTCACGTATTTCACGAGAATAATCTATGCCAAGCTTCTCAAGTTCTTTCTTAACCCATTTAGGAACACGGACACCAATAACAACAGTGTTACCCACAGCAACTGCACCAAGTAAACAGCCTACTGTAGACTTATATATAGTTAACGGAAAACTATAGTCTCAAAGTAAACACTTTAAAATTCACGGAACATATGCTAAGCTTTAGAAATAAGAAACCTGTAATTAACATTCTTCTATCCATTATTTCATTTGACTAGGTGAAGTGAAGTTTGATTGAAGTCCATCGAAGTTATAGCTTCAATTATGGGAAACTAAGAGTATGGTATTAATTATGGTAATTAAATGGGCCAAGAGAGGTAAGTGTAATAGCATTGTTCGTTTATGAGGGAAACCGAAAAGCTAATAACCCCAGGTAAAACACCCATAAGGGAAATCATTAGCCTTAGTGTAACAAGATTGTCATCAAGTATCAAGCCTAGAGCTGAGAACGTTAAGGTATGGAATCCAAATTAAGTAGGTTAGCAAATAAGGACTATGTGATAGCCACTCTTATTTATTATACTATATATTGCATCAATGATCATTTCCTAGACTAGTGAAACGCTTTTAGAAACATATAGTGTTTGAGGTTCCATTGATGCTGTGATAGCTGGACCCGTATGTTTATGGTGATGGTCTTTGATGTGAAGGGATATACCTGTAGGTGCTTGTAAGTACATAATGTATCATACAATTATATTGCCTTTACTTACTGCGTGGTATATGTTGCCAGCGTATATGCTTATGGCAGGGTACTCTATACTTGAAATAGGCATAATCTTCACGCTAATCAATATATTGTCTATACCCCTAACCTACATGATAGGCAAACTATTCGACCGTGTACCTATTAGACATGGCCTCATTATAATTGATGCATTAGATGGTGTAGAAAATGTTCTCTACGGGTTATCGTATGCCCTTCTAGGACCGTTAATGTTTTCTCTAGGCTTGTTGGTAGGCAAGATTTCTAGGATATTTTATCCGTTATATCAGACTGCTGAGAAGCTTCTATATCCTAAGGATAGACTTGAAGAAGTATTTGCCTGGCATATGAAGCTACTATTACTAAGCGAAGCCGTAGAATTCATCATATTAGGGTACATTTTTGGCACACTACTTCCCAAACCAATACACTATGCTATAGAATTCATAGCTATAGGAGCTACCTCAATGTTTACGGTAATGTACCTAGTTAAGTATCTGCCTAGACTGGATGCTAAGGAAAGAATAAGGGATGTCTTCACCTTTAAATTTGATAAGGAGTTTAAGGCCATACTTACCATCGAAGCATTGGAAATCATTGCACTATATTTAGCACCTGAAATAGTGCTAATAAACTACATGATGATTGTACTTAAGATGTCTTTCTTTCAGGTAATGCTAGTAGTAGCTCTATCAGCTCTAGCATCACTGCTGGCAATACACTTATCTGAACATATATCACCTAGACATGGATTTAAAGTGATATCCCTATATTTTACACTAAGAACGGGATGGGCGTTGATAATGTTCTTGATTCCAAACTTCTACGCAATACTAGCAGCTAACATCATGGCCGAATTCGGTAACACTCTAACACTACCCTTCTATAGATCTTGGATCTTCAGTAAAAGTACTGAGCGATAAGGCTAGTAGTATTTTAGCGGGAATATCAAGTTTTGAGAGACTCGTAGGTCTTGTAGCACCGCTCATAGCTGGACTACTAGCATCACTGTATCCAACACTACCGTATCTAACAAGCCTAGCACTATTCCTAACCACAATCCCAATCCTACTATTACTATAGATGAAAACGTAAGTATACAAGCTACTTTAATTAACTACCTTAATTTATATAATATAATCCTCTATTACAAGAGCCTACATGGCAAAGGTTTGTATGCATCCTTTATCTGCAGATGTTGATTCTTCAATTTCTTTCATGGTGTGATAAAGCTTATAATCCCTGCATAGTATACCTTTATCTGACTACAAAGGTGTATACTATGAGCGTAGTCTTTAGTGTGAGAATTCCTAGGAAGCTTAAGAAGTTAATGGATGAATGTAAAGGTGTAAATTGGGCTGAGGAGGTTAGAGCATTTATTGATAGGAGAGTTAGAGAGATATTAATGGAGGATTATCTTAGAGTTGCTAGGGAGGCACGTAAGCAACTAGACAAGGTACCAGTACCTGTTGATGAGTTAATTCGTGAGGATAGGGGACGTGAGTACTAAGAATATTGTTGTTGATAGTTCTGTTCTCTTTGCACTGTTCTTTTCCGAGGAATACAGTGAGTGGTCTGAGGAGACGATTAAAGAATACGATGAACTCCATGTACCAGAACTGGTATTTCTAGAAACCAGCAATGCAGCTTGGAAAAGAATAACAATATTTAAACAACCAAGCGATATCGTACTAAAAAACCTTAAATTACTACATAAGTTCATAAGTGACACATGCATAGTTCACAGGGACATAAACTATCTTCAAAGAACAATAGAACTTTCTATAAGACTCGGGGTAACCATTTATGACTCATTATTCCTCGCTATAGCGGAAGAATATAAAACAAGAGTATTAACTATTGATAAAAAACTTGTGGAAACCCTAAAGTATAGAAAAGAGGAATATAGAGTAATAAGCCCATGGAGCAGTATTGTGCAGTAATTTTTTGTCGGTACCCCATTAGTTGCATTCAAGTACTAGTTAAAGATGGTTTAACCTACTTTGCGGAATTGAGATGCTGATTAATGAAAACACCTATATTATGAAGACAAGGCCATGAAATTTTTGGTAGATCTGTATCACTATTTGTTATCAGCACTCAAGACTGAGTGCACAATCCGTGATATTGGTCTACCATTCTGATGGTGCACTTTTTGTACTATATAATTCTATTGGAGACTGGTATTGCTATGGTGACGTTAGAGACTATTAAGAAGTTCTTTGAGAGTAAGAAGGGAAGGATGTCTGTGGAGCATCAACTATTTTACATTACTACGTAGTGGAGTGTATGAAGAAATAGCCACGTTCACTTAATTATTGAGATAGCTTAAATTCTTGGTTTAAGGTGTGTAAACTACATCTAAATTCTTCATTTTAAGAGCGTCATGTAACTTCTCATCAAAGCTTACTAATTTACATTTATTGTTCAACGCTAATATCACATATACCGCGTCATAGACGGTGATACCGTAGTCTATTGCAAAATCGGTTGCATCTTCAAGTAAATCTCTCGAACTATATATCTTTGCAACACTATTGGTTATTAATGGTATTATAATCTTTCTTAGAGTAGAGTATTTGTCCATGGGAATTCTCCTGAGTAGATAAACGTGCTTCCATAATGCATTAGCGGTCTCTATAAATGCTTGGTCTACGGTAATTAAGTCGGTTTTCCTATTCGATTTAAGGAACATTCTAGCCTTGTGATAAAATTCGTCTTTAACTATAATACTTGCGAATATAGATGAATCTACGACATACATTAAGCTTACCTTGACTCCCTCATTTCTCTAATTGTCTTCCATGCAGGTTCCTTTGATGGGGGAATGTCCTTTAACACATTATCTATAGTGTTTAGGATTTTCCCTAACTCCAATTCCCTAATTTTTTCTTCGATAAATCGCTCTATCTCCCTTCTCCAGTCAATATTTTTGAACTTCTTCATTTTCACCTTAAGATCTTTCTTAATTCTAATGCTTAGCGTCGTTGTGTTCAAGCTTATATCCCAATCTAATGTATACGATAATTGTATATAAGGTTTAGCATACAGTTATGCAAGCATCCTCTTTATTGGAAGCCTCTCCATATTCTTCCGACTAATATACATTAGGATATAGGCCATGTATAATGACCTTATCTACATATATTGTCTCCGCTATGAGGAATCACCAAGCTAAATTGAAGATTTTGAAGCAGCATGGATGAGGATGTTAAATAATTTACCGATCTTGTTTTTGCCCGAGCACTGGTGGGGGCTCTAATAATGGTATGATGCCAAGGGATACATAGTTCGAACTGTGGTTATAGCAGTTACAGCCCTAACCCATGTGATGTTAACTCAGTGCTCTATTTATATTATAAAAGTTATAACTCCTTCTTGTGATCATGCTTTATGATCAGCACTTAAGACCTTAGGATCTTTATAATGGAATCAGCTAATACTAAAATCCCTTCAATTAACATAAGTGTTTCTATCATCATCTATTTTACTCTTTTAACGATGAATGTATAATTCTAGATCGCTTTCAATAATAGATCATAATACAAGTAATTGACGCCTAATAAAGGACTTCCCAATAGTACAAAATCTCATACTTCTCTTTCACAAACATCTCCGCACATTCTATAGAAGAGCTTCAGCAACTAACCTATCAAAATTAGCAGGTGAAATGTGAGCAAGTTCTCCAGACTAGTCTTTGTTGCGTACATGTTCATAGAGGGCGTTCCAAGCCCCAACAAGATACTTGTATATATTCACACTACTATTCTGCGGTTAATAGCCATAACTATAACAACATAACCTGCATATAGATTTCAAGCCAACGCTCAGACCGTAGCTCCTTGCCAATCTATTCAACAACCCTATTAATTGGCAGCAAATTCCTCCACGAGCCTTTACGTAGCCTCGTAAGCTCCCATCCAAGACCAACAAGCTCGGGGATTGCCAAGAACTAGCTTGAGCCGCCAAGCAAATGCATTATCTAAAATAATAAGTAGACTTTAATTGACAGCTCACCACGTTCTAGTAAGCATGTGTACTACTTTGACGCGCTTCTTGGGTCCATACCTAATCAGTAATATGTGGTCTGCTAGGCGATAACATGCTTTTTCACTAAGTTTTTACATTTAAGACCAAGTGTTTAGAATATTATCATGTAGAATGAGTTTACAGGTTCTCTCCATAAACCACTTCGTATTCTTTAATAAAACATGTTTTGTAGAAAGCATAGAATAGTTTCCCAATAAACATGTTCACATAGTGCTTAACTTTTTAGCAGAAAACACATATGATTAGAAGTTTAAAGTTTATGTTAAAAATAATGAGTTTAGGTGAAGTGTCTCTTTAAAAAGGCTACATATGCTGAGATTGTCACTACTAATGCTATTACAATAGCTAATATGTATGGTAAAGTATTAACTTCAGCTTCTGAAACTATTAATTTCCCACCTACTATAGCTGGAGCTAGTGCTTTCGATATACCTGGGCCTCCTACATCTTCTATTACGCCATTGGCTTCCCCATCATCATCGCCTAGACCCCCATCTGTTAACTGTATAATTATGATGTTGTCTCCATCATCATCATCTACGGGTATCTGATACCATCCTTCAGGCACCTGGTATTTCCAGTATTGTGTTCCTACCGGCGTGTTTGATGGGAGAATAATCACTACCGTTACTGTCTGACCTGGGGTAAGCACTTCTATCCTAAACGTGAAGAACCCGTATGGGAACTCTAGGTCGGGTTTACCCTCAGATGGCAGAGCGGATTCATCTACAGGTTCAAGCTCCACTATAACCCCACTATCTGTCTCAAAATACGCTGTGCCAACTCCAGTAGCGGTCTCTACACCACAAGCTAGTTTGAAGGTTGCAACGTTCTCATATTCTTTATCGTTACCTGCGATATCTGCAACCTCAATATCGATATAGTATGTTCCTACATCAGAGCCGCTACTATTCCACGTGTTACCATATACACCGTCGCCAGCACCTCTATCACTATGAGCACCGTCATCAAATAGCTCAATCACTACTATGTCTACCTCGTCTGGGCTCTGTATGTAAGCTTTAACGAACTGAATATCTGAAGCATCTGTAACTGCAACGGTTATAGTGAAGTTTGCTCCGGGAGACCCTATAGAAGGAGTTACTTGAATGTTGGAGATTGAGGGCGCAGTCTTATCTACCGTAAACGTTTGTGTATCGAAAGGTCCCCAATTACCTTGAAAATCTTTGCCGTGCACATACACCGTATGCAACCCCTCACTTAACCCAGAAACGTCTACTACCCCCTCTACAATCTCACTTGGCGAATCGAAACTTCCATCTACAGGGTTTAGAGGGTGCCCCGACCCATCCGCACCTATAGAGTCTATGAATACTTCTGCAGCAACCACGTCGGACCTACGGTTGAAGTCTGTTATATTAGCTGTCACGGTAATACTAACACTAGCAACGGTTGGAGTAACTGAGGTATCGGAGGTTACTGAACCCAACGTATCCTCTATTGTGAACGTTACCTGATCTTCACCACTATGACCAGCCTCATCTACTACTGTAACTCTAGCTACGTACTCGCCTAGTGGTAGTTCCCTAGTATTCACAGTAGCTTCCCACCTAGATGATGTAGCATTGTATATCATCTCCCCTACAATACCCGTGCTAGTCCCTTCGCTTGTCAAGATCTCGTAGTTAACTGTTCCAGCAGTTATCTCTCCGCACACGCTACAAATAGCTGTGGCTGTTAAGCTCAGCTCTTCAGAAACCTCATCCCACGAAGCACCTACAGACACTGTCACTGTAGCAGCTACCTCAATTTCATAGGTGTAAACTTGGGTCTCACCAGAGTAACCGTAGATGTCTGTTGCGGATACGTAGAACCACACCTTTCCTGGAGGCAAACTTTGAACTATACCTTTGTAAGTATCATCTTCCGGATCGTAGGTCATGGGTGTGCTCTGATAATTCACACCATCAGTACTGTAATGTAGGGTCACCTGCTCTATACTGCTCTGGTCAAAAACCGCAACTTCAACATATAGAGTTGCTGTTTCGCTTACATTACTCTTAACTAAGGATATGTGAGGTGCTATACTTTCGTTTCTTGACCAATGACCGTAAATGTCGGAGGCGTAAACATCGAAACTGGCATCCTGAAGCGTGGATTCGTTGAGGTAGTTAGGTATCCAGTATGCGTAATAGTCTGAGCTAAAGTCTATAGTGACATTATTTGGCTGTTCTGAAGTTTCAGGTGGGCCAATTGCATAGCTCATGACAGGGCTTCCACCTTCCTCTAATGTTAACATTGCCGGATATAACAGGTTTACAATACCTATCTCGTATTGAGGCTCTACGTAAAGTGGTGAATCATCCCATATTTGGATAGTAATTGATATGAAGTCGTTGTAGCCATCTTCATCCCAGCCATCCTCCCACCACCAATCTACAATTTTTACATTCGGAGGATTACTATCGTCTACATCTTCAATAGTATTTGGCATTGCTAAGGGCTGGTAGTCGTATACGCTATCAAAGACTTCGTAATATCCTGAACCAGAATAATCATCCCAGTAGTTGCCATAATTTGTAGTGTTGAAGTCTATGTTAATGTTGGTAGCGGCAACATGATACGTGTTGCTTATGAAGTTGTTCCCTGCAACTATGGAGTTACTCGTATCTGTTACATTTATACCTACCTTGTTAGACCTAATGGTATTGTTAATTACATATACGTTTTCATTAAAATATCCACTACAACTAATACTTATTCCCTCATCGTTGCCCTCAATTCTGTTAAACAATATTAGCGATCTTTTTCCATCCCATGAACCCCAGACGTTTGATGGCAACCACTCTTCTCGAGATAAAGACTCACTGGTCGGAAATGGGTAAGCAGCCATGATGGGTTGTGGAGGCATTACATTCCAATCGTTAACGTCTCTCAGGAGGATTCCCGAGTAAGTGTTATTAAACACATCACTATTGAGAACTGTTGATATAGGCGTGTTCCTAAATGTGAAGCCATAGCCGTTATTCTCCGCAGTGCAGTCATCGGCTTCTACGAAAATTGAAGTCCAAAAGCTTAAACCATCCCATTCAGAACCAGTAAATGTTGAGTTTCTAAAGGTTATAAACTCGCTTCTATCAATAACAGCTCCGAATTCCGTGTTTCCTTCGAATACACTACTTACTACGTTTAAGTGGTGAACATGTTTAGTGTAAAGACCAATAGAGTTTCCTGAAAACGTACTATTCACTACTTTAACTAGCCATGTCCAATACATCATTATACCTTCAGTGCTTCCCGTAAATTCAGTATCTCTTATATAGGTACAATTGGCTTCCATTAGGAAGAGGCAGTAGTGATAGCAGTTCTCAAACCTAGAGTTTAAAACTACAGTATCTTCAGATTCAACCCACACACCACCGTAATCTAGCGGACCCCAAAGACCTACACCTCTAATTGTAGAGTTCTCTACCCGTAGAGAGCCGCCTTCACGTACTATAATGTAGTATTTGCTCCCACTATCGTAAGGCTCAATAACGGAGTTCACAATGTTTAGTGAACCACCACTTAAAACCTCTATTTTCACCGGATCACCTAAAACCGAGCTAACCTTAACTACAGCATCTCTCAAAGTTAGACTAGAATTCACCACTAAGTCACCATCTAAGACCTGGGTTCCAGTCCACACAGTAGGTTCTTCAATAGTGTAAGTGCTAGGTTCTCCCTTATCCTCCTCAACCTTCAAAATACCCCATATATGCAGGTACGGTATTGTTACCTTAATTCGCCCATCAGGCTCAGCACTATAACTTAACTCTTTTCCATCAGGGTATTCAGGAGTATAGTATGTTATCCTTAAGCTCTTACCTTGTAATTCAGGCCTTAACTCGAAGGTAAAGTTAGCATTTACCTGGTCAACTGCCGTTTCGTTGTACCAATTGTCGTAGAGATAGTTTATGAAGTGGAAGAGCGTGGCATTATTGTAGGGATCCCAGTAGCGTATGTGCATCACCATAGGATTCAAATCTGTTGAAATACTTGTTTGAACACCTGCCTGCTCAAGAGCGCTGGTAAACCAGTCAATCCAGTCCCCAACATCGTAAGAGTAATAGTAATACCACCACTCTGCTGCTCTCTCCTCCGGAGAATAGTAAGGACTATGCCAAATCTCACCGACCTCCATTAAAGCTTTATGTTTCCTTATGAACTCATCGAGTACAAGTGGGGTAAGCGACACTATTTTCCCGCTTCCATAGTCGTATATTCTCATACTATTGGGATCGCTATAATCACCTGTAGCGTTGAAGTAGCTTGTGAACTCCAATCTCTCGGCGGTAACATTAAAGCCGTTTTCATCGCATATGCCAATCTTCCCTATGCCTATAAGCACTCCTCCTTGGTTTACATAGTTTAGTAGTAAGGTTATCTGCTCGTCAGATAAACACGTTGTGTTAGGTAGAATCAGCGCCTTATACTTGGAGAGTTCTTCAAGCGTGGGGGTGTAGGGGTAGAGTTCTTTATCGCCGAATATCACAATGTCAAATGTTATGTTATTCATATCTGATAGGAGGTAAAAGACGGATTCGTAAGGTAAGTATCCCCAATAGTCATAATAAGATCCAGAATCTCTCCTCCTGTAGTTCTGGGCCGATGGAAGCGAGTATACTAACGCTACTTCACCATCTTGCTGCTTGGGCAGTAGCTCAGGGTGTTGTTGTATAAATCGTATGTAGGTTATGTTATGACCTATCGTAAGCTGCGGCCACCCGCCTGTTGCTATGAGCTCAGCTGTAGCTATTACCTGCTCTTCAGGATACGGGTTTTCGTCGCTATGAGACTCGAAATAGCTTGAGAACGATGGGGTTGGGCACGTCATGGAAGCGAAGTGCTTACCTGTAGCATAGATAGTCCTAAATAGCGGGGCAACATTCCTCTTAGGGTAGCCTATGTCGTCGTACCATACTTCGAAGAATGGGAAGTCTATGTGTGCTAGGAAAGGTATTATGCTGAGCCTCGCCTCAGGGGGATGAGTACCTAAGGTAGGCGCCAAGTTGGCGGCTATCCAGAAGTTCCTTCCTTTACTCTGTGCGTAGCTTTTGAGCTCCGAGCTTAATCTATCGTAGAAATCTAGGAGAATTTTGAGCTGGTAGTTCTCATATTCTCTCCATAAGTTCATTGTGTAATTGTCTGGTAATGGGATCTCATAGCCCCACTCGTCCTTTTCCGGGAGAAACTCCCATCTCACCCTATCTATACTGGTTCTCCTAGATTCATCAATTGTTTTGCTCCTATATCCTTTGTCGTAGAGGTATTGTCTGAAGTTGAAGTTGTTTATGTCTGTAATGTTGAATTTCTCGGCTAGCTCCTCAGGTGTATACTTGCTGCTTAGGTACTGATTGAATCCGGTAACGAGTTCATCGTCGAAAACGTACCATCCTGGGTTTCCGGATTGGCCTGTAAGAGCTCCTGAATAGCTTCCCCAGCCTCCATCGAAAACTATCATGTCCGCACCAGCTTCAACAGCAAGCTTAGTAACGTTAAACAGCACTTCTCTCCATAGCGATCGTGAAATAAAGCCCATAGTTGGCCATCCATTAACGTCGGGTTCACTGTATCTATAGTACTCGCCCTCCAAGTTGACCCCGGTTATCTTATCTTCAAAATTCCCGGGGGTTACGTTGTAGTAGCTTACGAACTCAGCATAGTTTGTTTCAACAAACTGGAGTGCACCATAGGTCATATATTTTATTCCGTGAGCTCTTACGCTACCATAATATGGTGCATAGGTCTCTACTTGGTATGGATACACCACTATAGGGTATGGGTCAACAGCTATGGTAGTCCTAATCCTACTATCGAAATCGAAAACCGTGCCCAGAACCTCGAAGTCTCCCAGCTCATTAAGCAGATCCGAAGCCCTGCCAGCACTACTAGAATTAACAGCCTCTACTCCTATAAGACCTATAGTATTCAGAGGTACTAGAACTAGAAATAGTAGCAGTATTATGAAGAATAATGTGAGCTTTTTCCGTTGAGGTAACGTGTATGTCTCCATACTCGTTACCTCTTCATGTTTTATACGGTCAATATAGTATATAAGTATATAAGTCGTTCACAGAATGTAAGAATAC